>Ga0209137_1000811_pt1 | contig 31912 bp, 29 predicted proteins | sample SaaInl5LU_22_DNA_FD_184642 | JGI IMG/M metagenome (GOLD analysis project Ga0209137, IMG submission 184642) | Marine microbial communities from expanding oxygen minimum zones in the Saanich Inlet - ESP_105LU_22_DNA (SPAdes) (version 2) | ecosystem: Environmental > Aquatic > Marine > Intertidal...
CTATCGCTCCAGCGATAGTGGTGCTCTCCCGCGGTGCTCTCTCACAGTTCTCGTCAGAAGGCGGGGATATCCGTCTGGCTGCGCCCTAGGATCAATGCATGGATGTCGTGAGTACCTTCATAGGTGTTCACTACCTCCAAGTTCATCATATGACGCATAACAGGATACTCGTCTGAGATACCGTTGCCGCCCAGCATGTCGCGCGCTTTACGTGCCACGTCGAGCGCTTTGCCACATGAGTTGCGCTTGATGAGGCTGATCAGGTCGGGTGATATTTCCCCGGCGCTTAACAGCTGACCCGCGCGGTAACAGCCCTGCAATCCTAATGCGATCTCAGTCTGCATGTCGGCGAGTTTGAGCTGTATCAACTGATTAGAGGCTAATGGGCGACCAAATTGGCTGCGATCGAGGGTGTACTGGCGCGCCGTATGCCAGCACGTTTCGGCAGCACCGAGTGCTCCCCATGCAATGCCGTAGCGGGCGTTATTCAGGCAGCCAAAGGGTCCCCGAAGACCCTGGACGTTTGGAAGCAAGTTCTCATCGGGAACGAAAACGTCTTCCATAACGATCTCGCCCGTTGTCGAGGCGCGGAGCGCAAGCTTGCCCTCGATTTTAGGTGCGCTAAGCCCCGACATGCCTTTCTCGAGAATAAAACCTCGAATAACATCATCATCAGTTTTAGCCCAGACAACGAACACATCGGCAAACGGGCTGTTTGAAATCCACATTTTGGCGCCGCTGACACGGTAGCCGCCTTCCACACTTCGGGCCCGCGTCACCATGCCGCCAGGGTCAGAACCGTGATCGGGTTCGGTTAAGCCAAAACAACCAATCCATTCACCTGTTGCCAACTTAGGTAGATATTTCTCTCGCTGCGTATCGTTGCCGTAGGCGTAGATCGGATACATCACTAGCGACGATTGCACGCTGAGCATGGAGCGATAACCTGAATCCACGCGCTCTACTTCGCGCGCGATAAGTCCGTAAGAAATATAGTCAACGCCCGGGCAACCATAGCCGTCGATGGTTGAACCTAGCAGGCCCATTTCGCCCATCTCCCGAAAAATAGCGGGGTCAGTCGTTTCTGTGCGGTAGGCTTCTTTCACCCGCGGTAATAGCTCGGTTTGCGCATACTGACGCGCACTGTCACGCACCATACGCTGCTCTTCGGTTAGCTGGGCGTCCAGTTCAAAAGGGTCTTCCCAGTTGAGCTTAGCCCAGCGAGTATTTGAAGCCATGTTGTAACCCTCCAACCTCGAGAGCAGTTCGTGCTCTGCGAGAAAGTTTTAAATGTAAAACGTTATTCTAACCAATCGCCGCTACTGTGCCAAAGGCGCATTGATCAATAACACCTCCCCGATGGGGGTGGGTGCGAGTAAATAAATTAAGCCAATGCTGGATGCTTCTTAGTCAGCTTGTTTTGTCAGATGCTCTGCCTGTCGGGAGGCAATAGCCGATAACGTGAAGGTAGGGTTCACTGCGCCGCTGCTGGGGAAAAGACTAGGGCCCGATACATAGAGGTTTTCTGTGTCGTGCACGCGGCCATAGCTGTCTGTGACAGAGAGCTTCTCGTCATTACCCATCACAGTGCCACCCATGATATGCATGGCCACCCGTGGCCCGTGCCAAACTTCTCGGGCGCCCGCCGCACGCATAATGTCTTGACCCTCGGCGATACGCTGCTCCCATAACTGAGCGGTTCGCGCATCCAAGTTATGTTCGGTTCGAGCCAATGCTATGCCATTAACGTCGCGCTGCTCGCTAAGGCTAATGCGATTCTCTGGTTTTGCGATATCTTCTGCGACAAGCGTCATACTGCCAACGTGCTTAGCGGCATCTCGCAACCACGGTTTAAGTTTTTCGCCGCTGATATCGGGCCGACCTGTTCCGTAACCTAAAAGATCATGGGGCTTTACGGCGTGGGCGATGAGCCATTGCGACGAGCCAAAAGCAGCACCTTGATTTTTCTGATCATAATCATCGTGGCTAATGAGTTGCCCACCTGATACGCCTTGGTGAGGGTAGGTCTCTTCGTCAAATAATCCGAAGACAGTGCCTGCAGGATGAGACGTCAGATAGCGACCAAGTTGGTCAAATTGATTGCCTGGCGCGGGACGATTACTGTCTGCAGAGCTCAGCAAAATACGGGCCGATTGAACGGTAAAGGCTGCAATAATGACTTGCTGCGCGTGCAGCGTATGCCGCTCTCCAGCCTGAAAATATTCTACCCCCGTAATCCGTGAGGTTTTATTGGGATCGCGAAGAACTCGATTAACAAACGCATTATGTTCGATGTGAACGCCGGCTTTCTGCGCGCGAGGTAGCCAAGTAACTAAGGGGTTGGCAAGCGCGCCGATGGGGCACCCAGCGTCGCACCATCCGTCATATTGGCATGCGGCTCTACCTCGATAGGGCTGACTGTTGATAGCCAGTGGTAGTGGGGCTGTACGCCGTCCTGTCTTATCAAAGCCTTTTTTTAGCACACGCCCTTGTGCAAATATCGGTAGGGGCGGCATGGGATAGTCGGCACCTTCCGGACGCCAAATTTCAGCCTCAGCATCGCCACTGAGGCCAACCTCACTCTGTACACTGTCATAGTGGGCGCGCAACGTGTCGTAGTCTATCGGCCAATCAAGGCCTACCCCGTGGTCAGAGGCCACACTAAAGTCGCCGCGATGTAATCGCAACCAAACACCGTAGTGATGCACTGCTGATCCACCGGTACCGAAGCCCGCGTTAAAGGCGTGACCTACCTTGTGGTCCCCCAGTTCTTCAACATGGGGTCCGGACCATTTAAGTCGGCGGGCCCATATTTGCGAGCTGATAAGGTCAGAGGTACTTCGTTTTGGACCGGCTTCCAGCACCGTCACGTGCCGACCAGTTTCGGCCAGTCTCGCCGCTAATAGTAGGCCTGCTGCTCCCGCACCGACGATAATAGTATCTGGCGAATGCATGCGTTCAGTGTCCAATTTCACCACGGCTCCTGAGGAGAGATATGAGCCCTGTAAGGAATGCCCAGCTGCTCAAAACCGTGTTCAGTACCGTAGACCACGTCGAGGGCATCGGCGCGGAGAACAAAACTGAAAAAACTCGCTGGAGCCCCCTGCCAGTTTAGGACTTCATCCTTGCTTATGAGTTCTATCGCAAAAGCCGCCGATAAGTCTTGCGTCGCAAGAAGGCGAGTACCGCTATCAAGAGCAGCTTGATAAAAGCCAAGCTGCTGCTCGGGAGGAACACCTAGGTATTTCGCGATGAGGAGTGATGCGTCGCCAGCAGTGAGTTGGCTGTCAATAAATGGGGCGATTCCTGCAGCTCGAGCACCGGGAACGAGTTCGTCCGCTAGTACCTCTAACGTCTTGCACTGTTCGCCAGTTAGTTTCTGCGGGCTGAAGCCTGCTGCTCGTGCTTGGGCAGCAGAAATATGTAGCCAGCTACCGTTGACGAGAAACCAACTGAGAGCGGCGCCCCCAGTCAGCAGTCGTCGTCGGGTCGTTGCTAATGCCATTAGAAATCCTTGCGGATACTAAAGGCGTAGTAGCGGGGTGCTTTGTACGCTACTTCATTACAGCCACATAAGGTGGCGAGGTCGAAGCCTTGGATGCCTGGGCGCTCATCGGTCAAATTGCGAACAGCGAGTGTAGCGAGCCAATCGTTAACGGCGAAGCTCACTTGAGCGTTAGCCACGGTGTAGCTTGGGAACTTATCCGCGTCAAAGTTGCGTAGATTGTAGTAGTACTCGTCTGAATAACTCACATCAGCTTGCACGGCCATTCGCCCACCGAAGGCATCAAATCCGTACCGAACGAGTCCAGTCATTTGCAGTTCAGGCGCATAGGTTGGATCGACGTCGCTGGATGGTAGGGGTGAACCATTGCGCAGAGCGACATCTTTCACCGTAGCATCAAAGTAGGAGCCTGACAGAATGATGTCTAAGCCCTCGACGGGATTGGTTTGTATTTCCAATTCGACGCCGTAGTTGTCGGCGTCCTTGTTAATAACTACGCCACCTACGCCGACAAATAAGAACGCTTGGTAGTCGGTGTAATCATAATAGAAGGCGGTACCATTAATGCGCGTTGAGCCGTCACCGAGTGTGGCTTTAAAGCCACCTTCATAGCTGGTCAAAACCTCTGGTTCATAAGGTAGTCCAGCGTCGCCTCCCGAGCCGAAATAAGCGCCCAAGAGCGGTGCGTTGAAGCTGCCTGCTTTCACGCCTCGGTTAACACCACCGTAGACCATGAAATCCTCGGTAACGTCGTAGCTCAGCTGCAGCTTACCTGCCCATAGCGTGTCGGATATGTCATCGTTGTATTGCACGCCGGTTCCGGGGAAACATGCATTAAGCTGACCCGCAAAGCAGGGTGAGGTGTTTACAACAAACGAGCTTTCCGATGGTGCGACTCCTAAATTCAACTGGAAGTCTTTCTCTTCACGCATCGCGCGTAAGCCGGCAATTAGCGTCAACTGCGGTGTTAGGTCATATTCAAGTTGACCGAAGACACTGTAGGAATCGGTTTCTAGTTGAGCAACTGTACCCACATCAATGGGCACTCCGCCAAAGACATCGGCGAATGATGCTTGTGGTCCTTTAAGGCCATTGTCCGATGTGGAGTCGATGTTCAGGTAGTACAAGCCGGCTACCCATCGGCTATTGTCCGTCTCACCGCTTAATCTAAATTCTTGAGTGAAGGATTCACCGTCGACGCCTGCGTAGTTGGCCAGCTGGTTAACGGGCGCTGCATCAACGTCGATAAACAAGAGCTTTTCATACTGTTTGAAGTCGGTAATCGACGTAAACGTCATGCCGTTGTCAAGATCGTAGACGGCCTTAAAGTTGATGCCCGAGTTTTCTGTACTGCCCTGATCCTCAAAGGCGAAGTCGCCAGAGAAGGTGAAATCGTCGCCGTCAGGGTCTAGATAGCCAAAGAAGTCAGCCCCGGGTGCGAGGCGCCCCGGTAGACCGCCGCCACCGCCTGGCAACAGTTGGTCGCCATCTTCAATGTCAGCACCCCCATCGAGGCCGGTGTCATTGCCATTTTGGTCAAGCAGTGCGGTTAAGCGTGTTTCATTGGCGGGCGTATTGATAACGTTAATCAGTTCGGCCGGGGTGTTCGGGTTGCCGTCGTGATCCTGAACAATGCCTAGTGTGGACTTGCTCTGGTAAGGCCCTGTTGCTACCTCGCTTTCAGAGTAATTCAAACTCAGGTCCATGCGCAGTTGATCGTTGGGCTGAAAAGCTAAACGCAGCCGCGCGGCCGTTGAGTCATCGTCGCCCAGATCTGCACCGGCACCGGGTCCTGGATCACCTAAGAAGGGGAGCTGATCGGCATTGGTGTACAAGTTTTCGAGGTAACCGTCTTGCTTGCTGTGGCGGAACGCGACGCGTGCAGCGACGGTATCGCTGAGAGGACCACCGATAGCGCCTTCGACTACGAACCGGTTTGCGTTGTTGGGTACGTCATATTGACCGACTTCGATATCCAGATAACCTGTTGTTTCATCGAAAGTGGGTGCATTCGATAGGAAATGCACTAGGCCGCCGGTTGCATTGCGGCCAAACAGCGTGCCTTGAGGCCCTTTGAGTATCTCGACTCGGTCGATATCGAAGACAGCAAAGGTTTGGGCTTGTGCAACTGCGATATATCCGTCATCGAGGTATACGGCATTGGGCGCCTCAATGATGTCGTTAAAGTCGTTTTGCGTGACGCCACGGATTGAGAATTGCGTATTTTGTCCCGCCAAGTTCCCCGAAATGTGCACGCCCGGAGCGAAAGCCGCGATATCGAAGCTCTCCGATACGCCGAGAGCATCCATTTGAGCGCCGCTGAAGGCACTGATGGCAATGGGCACATCTTGAATGTTTTGCTCACGCTTTTGAGCAACTACCACAATTTCTTCGAGCACGCTTTGCGCGGCGACGGGAAGTGCTAGCGTCAGGCCTGCGATAACACTCGCAAGCATCGAGGGTTGAAAGGGAAACTGTTTCATAGATAAGTCCTCTACATGTCGATGGAATTATTTTTTTCGTAGTGTTTAATGCAATGTAATACAGTCCTGATAGTTCGTCTAACACAAGGTAAATGCAGCACAAGTAAATGCAGCACAAGTAAATTCAACACAGGTAAAAAAGTTACATGGGCGCGCGCAGTCCTCTCGCCTCTAGCCGTGGCAAGACTTCCTGCCTAAAGTAGGGGAATTCTTTCGCGTAGTCCACGAATGCAAGTGTTGTCCCCGCCACTCCCGTCGCACTCATCTTCTCGAGTTGATCGGCGATGTGGTCCGGTGTCCCCACGAGTGGAAACCCCCCGTGCCCTGCAGCGAAGCGGTCTCGAAATGCGGCCAGAGCCTCTTTGGTAAACGATTGGGCATGTAGCCCTTGTAACGTCATTAAATTATCGACGGCCTCCCAATCCGCATGTTGGTTGGCGTAGTAGTCAAGATAGTCGTCAGCTTCTGCTTGTGTGGGGCGACAAACGACCGTAGAAAAAGTCAGTACCTTCACATTTCGGTTAACGGCTTTAGCCCTGATAGCAATGTCCTCGACTGTTTCTGAGGCCTGGTCAAAATCAAAGACGGGGGTAAACAAAAAGTCTGCATTACGCATAGCGAATGCGCGTCCTTCCTCCGACGCTGCAGCGTTAAGCACGGGCACGTTGTTCTGCGCTGGGTGGGGCAGGCTGTAAACACCCTTACCCTGATAAAAATCTCCCTGCCAATCGAAAGGCTTGTCCTCTCTCCAAAGCTTTTGAACGTAATCGAACCATTCTTGCGCCATCGCGTAGCGGTCGCTGTGATTTGAGGGTAGGTCAACACCAAACGCGTCATATTCGGGTTTGTTCCAGCCCGCGACGACATTAAGTCCTAATCGACCGTTAGAGAGTTGGTCGAGGGTGGCTAGTTGTTTCGCCGAGACAATAGGATGGTTGAACGCCGTATGAACCGTAGCGAATACTTGTATCCGCTTCGAATGGGCGGCGAGTCCAGCTGCCCAGGTAACCGTTTCGAGGACATTGCCATGGAAATCGGTATCTCCGCCGTAACCGATCCAGCGCGCGATGGGGAGCATAAATTCTAAGCCTGCATCATCGCATTGACGAACAAGATCAATGTTGTTCGCCCAACTGTTATCCCATCGCTCAGAGACTTTCGTGACGGCCATACCGCTTGAACAGTTGGCTGAAAAAATTCCCAGCTTGAGTTTGTTATCGTTGAACATGGGAGAAGGGCGCGGCGTTATCATGCTGAATCCTTGGTACACATTACAGTCGTCAAAAGTTCTGTCGGACTGATATGCTGTTGGTTTGTTTTTGATTATTTTAAGTTTAAAATGTTTTTATCAGGCTATGCTTAGGTTGACAAGGGGTTTGGCAAAAATAAAGGAGCCGTACAGTGAAGGCGTTAGAGGATTTTTCTGTGGGACAGCGGTTCGATCTCGGTCCTTATCGCGTCGGCGCACAGGAAATTATTGATTTCGCCGTGCAATTCGACCCACAGCTATTTCATACCGAGCAGAGTCACGAACGGACGCTCGCAGTGGGTGGGCTGATGGCTAGCGGTTGGCATACCACCGCTATATTTATGCGTATGGCTGTGGATGCTTATATGGGCGAAACGGCGACCTTAACGTCCCCCGGCGTTGACCAAGTCCGCTGGCTAGCGCCCGTACGTCCCGATGACGTTCTGAATGGCGTTACCGAGGTTACGGTTGCAAGGCCTTCGGCATCAAAGCCCGATCGAGGTATTGTGAAAGCCGATGTGCGGATTTGGAATCAAAACGCAATTGATGTGCTGACGCTCTCTACGACCACGTTTGTTATGACACGATCTGGCGTTGCCGAGCTTGATGGCTCGATTTAAAGCACGGCAGTGACTTCGATCTCAACAAGTGCCGCGGCCTCAACGAGCGCTGACACGACGACGACGCTCATTGCAGGATAGTTCTTACCCATGATGTCACGGTAAGTTGCTCCGATCTCTTTGAGATGGGCGAGGTATTGATCCCGGTCGGTGATATACCACGTCATGCGCGTCATGTGCTCTGGGCCGGCTCCACCGGCTTCAAGAACGGCGAACACATTCAGTAAGGCCTGACGGAACTGGCCAACGAAGTCAGTGCACTCAAACACTTCCTTATCGGTCCAGCCAATCTGTCCGCCGCAAAAAATGTGTTTGGTACCCTGTGCGAGAATACCGTTGGCGTAGCCTCGCGGGCGCGTCCAGCCTTCTGGCAGTAGGGTCTGATGCATGTGATTCTCCGTTTACATTCGCGTTAAGCGCGATTATATTTTAGGTTTAAAATATTATCCATCCCCATTGCCGTTTGCGACGGCAAAACTCGCTGGTTTCGTCGAGCTTATTTGAATATGGTTAACAAGTATCATTAGGTAGCAAAGTTATGCACCATGAATCTCAATCCACTCGCAGTGCGGCCTGTTGAATACGCGTCAGGTTTGGTTTGCATTGTCGATTTACGGGTAAGCCTGTTAGGTAAGACGCCTGTCATGGGAGAGGGCTGTCATGGGAGAGGGCTGTCATGGGAGAGGCCTGTCATCGGACAACCCGATTGTTGTGTTGCCGGACACACGCTGTTGAGGCAGGTATTGAGACCACTTATTTTGCACGAGGAATGCACGGGTAATGGCTGAACGTTCGTTTGCTGAAGAAGTTAAAAAGTTGCGCGCTGGAGCGGGGGAGACCTTTAAAGGTGAGGGTATTCTTGCCATAACCAAAGCGCTGCTTCAGTCCGGCGTTAGCTATGTCGGTGGGTACCAGGGTTCGCCTATTTCCCACTTAATGGACGTCTTGAACGATGCCCAAGATATTTTAGGTGAGCTTGGCGTACATTTTGAGGCTAGCGGTTCTGAGGCAACGGCGGCGGCGATGCTATCGGCGTCCGTTAATTATCCTTTGCGCGGTGCAGTCACTTGGAAGTCTACCGTGGGCACCAATGTCGCGTCTGACGCACTGTCTAACCTGGCGTCGAGCGGCGTCACTGGCGGCGCGATGGTTATCGTCGGCGAGGACTACGGCGAAGGCTCGAGCATTATGCAGGAGCGTAGCTATGCCTTTGCGATGAAAGCCCAGATGTGGCTGCTCGATCCGCGACCTAATCTCACTAGTATTGTCGATATGGTAGAGAAAGGTTTTGAGCTGTCGGAAGCGTCGAATACCCCCATTTTCTATATGATGCGCATCCGTGGCTGCCACGTTACCGGAGAGTTCACGGCACGCGATAATGTTCCCCCCTCGTTCAACTCGGATCACCCTGTCATTCCGCAACGTGAGCCGGAGAAAATTATCCTGCCACCCTTTGTGTATGAGCAGGAGCGGGAAAAAATTGCCAAGCGACTACCGGAGGCTATTGAGTTTATTAAGCGTGAGAAGCTCAACGAGTTGTTTCTCGGTAAGTATCAGGGACTCGGCATCATTACCTGCGGTGGCTCATATAATAGTGTGATTCGAGCGCTGCAACGGCAGGGATTGGCCACTGTCCACGGTGATACTGACATTCCTATCTACTGTCTAAACGTGGCTTACCCACTGGTACCCGATGAACTGGTCGCGTTTTGCGCAGGCAAGGAACAAGTGCTCGTGTTGGAAGAAGGGCAACCCGAATACATTGAGCAGGGCATTCAAACAGCGCTGCGGCGCGCCGACGTGCAAACGCGTCTGTACGGAAAAGACGTTATGCCCATGGCAGGGGAATATACCGGGCAGGTCATGCTCGAGGGTATTACGCGCTTCGTTCTCGCATCGAAACAAACAGCTATTCCGCTTGCCCTGAGTTTGGACGAGGTGCTCGCACTGGAGACGCCGTTAAGCGATGACGACATTGCGGTGCTAATGGAGGAGTTACCACCTCGCCCGGCGGGTCTGTGCACTGGCTGCCCTGAAAGGCCTATCTTTTCTGCGGTAAAACAGGTTCAGGAAGAGTTAGGACCTTTTCATATTTCATCGGACATTGGATGCCATTCGTTTGCCACAGCAGCGCCCTTCAATCTTGGCAATACCATTATGGGCTACGGCTTATCATTGGCCAGCTCATCAGGCATGCGCCACACACTGCCTCATAAAGCGATCAGTATCATGGGCGATGGAGGGTTCTGGCACAACGGGTTGAGCAGTGGCGTGACGAGTGCCGTCTTCAACGGCCACGACGGCTTACTCGTTATCATCGACAACGGCTATTCGGCGGCTACGGGAGGCCAAGATATTCCCTCATTGGTTGAACCCAATTTAATTGCTTCGACCATCGATTCTGAGGCGCCAAAGCGACACGATTGGCAGAGCATTGAAGATGCCTGTAGAGGTGCCGGTGTTAAATGGATACGCACCATTAGTAGCTACAACATTGAGGTAATGAAAAATACGCTTCGCGATGCGTTAACAACGAAAGCACCGGGCCTTAAGGTGATCATCGCAGAAGGCGAATGCATGCTTAATCGTCAGCGACGGGTCAAGCCATTACTGAAAAAGGCCATTAGCGATGGTACACGGGTAGACAGAGCCCGTTTTTATGTGGATCCGCAAACCTGTACCGGGGATCACGGCTGTGTAAGGCTGTCGGGATGCCCGTCGCTTACCATCAAAGAAAACCCCGATCCGTTAAGAGTCGATCCCGTCTCTTACGTCGACAATAGCTGCGTAGGCTGTGGCGTATGCGGTACTAATGTTCACAGTGCCGTATTGTGTCCATCGTTTTCACGCATTGATCTCGTTTATAACCCCAGTCGTTTTGATACCGTTAAGTCCCAGTGGCGACAGCGCTTTAGTCAGTGGTGGCGCAGGCGCGACGTTGCTCGACAGATGGAGTCGCGCCTGTGACAACGCGAACGACTAACATGCTGATTGCGGCACTCGGGGGCGAGGGCGGTGGTGTTCTAACGAGTTGGTTGATCGATGCAGCCGACCGTAGCGGCTGGCACTGCCAGAGCACGTCGCTCGCCGGTGTGGCGCAGCGCACGGGCGCTACAATTTACTATCTCGAGTTTATTCAGCGCGAGTTGGATATTCCTGCTCCTGTGATGTCCTTATTTCCGGCCCAAGGCGATATCGATATTGCGGTGACATCGGAGATTGCGGAAGCCGGCCGTATGTTGAGTCGAGGTTTTATTTCGCCAAGCCGCACAACACTCATTTCGTCCGATCACCGTGTCTTCGATATTAGTGAAAAAAGCGCGACTACAGATGGCACTATCGACACAGCGGTTATTCTTGATTTAGCGGAGCGCTACACCCAGCGATTCGTTCGTTTTGATATCAATGAGCTAGTAAAACGCCATGGAACAGTGATCTCCGCTGGACTCTTCGGAGCGATTGCCGGTGCCAAAGTGCTGCCTTTCGAAAAATCAGTATTCCTCGACATTGTGGGCTCAGGGAAAGGCGCTCAAGCCAATCTTGCCGCTTTTGAAGAGAGCTACGCTGTCGCTCAACGCGGAGGCGCAGGCGTCGCGGTGCCCGAGGACGAAGCCGTATTTGTATTGCCGAAAGCAAGAACCCAACACGGTCGGACTCTCTTACCTCAAATAGCTGCTTTTCCCAGTGCTTTGCATGAGGTGTGCTACCACGCAGTGGAAAGACTGCTGGACTATCAGAACCAAGCCTATGCACAAGAATTCCTCGACAAGGTAACGCAGCTAATCAGCAAAGACAGTGCGGATCGGGGCTATGAGCTCACAAGAGAGACTGCGCGCTGGTTGGCATTATGGATGGCTTTTGAGGACATACCCCGTGTAGCGCAACTTAAGCTCCGCCCGGATCGCGAAGATTCGATTCGTGAAGAGGTGCGGGCAGCGCCCGATCAGATAGTGAAGATCACTGAGTTTTTCCATCCGAGAGTAGAGGAGGTTGCCGCTCTGATGCCTCCCGCGATCGGGAAGTGGCTTCTTAACAACGCGATCTCTCGCCGTGTCCTCGACACGCTGTTGGGACCACGAAAACTTCGCACCGACACTGTAATGGTGCAACTCATTCTGCGCGGTCTCGCAAGCCTGCGGCATGTTCGTCAAAAAACACTGGGTTATGCCGACGAACGCGCGATGATCGATTTATGGTTTAACAAAGTTACCGAGATAGCCGATTACGACACAGCGTTAGCACTGGCAAGCTGTGGTCGGATGGTCAAAGGGTATGGTTCAACACGATACCGTACAACGTCGCGGTTAATGGCAATTATTGATCTTCTCGAGAGAGGCACCGTCGAGAATGCGCAGCAGCTTCTTGCTCTGTATCAAGCCGCAATGTCTGGCGACGAAGAGCAGCCTTTTTATAATGCGATTTCTCAACTTCCCTGATCGTGAGTGCCAATGAACACGTGAGCGTCTGAGTGTTATCGGCTACTTTAGGTCTATCAATTAAAGTCTCATACCCTGCCGCCGCTTACGGAGTACGTCTATGCATCTCGCACGCTTTCCACGCGTTTCACTCGCTCATTTACCGACACCCATGGAGCCTCTGCCGCGCCTGAGTAAATGGCTTGGTGGACCAATGATTTGGATTAAACGCGACGATTGTACGGGGCTTGCCGGAGGGGGGAATAAAACGCGCAAGCTTGAGTTCCTCATGGCTGAGGCCATTGAGCAAGGCGCCGACACCGTTATTACTCAAGGCGCGACGCAATCGAATCATGCTCGTCAAACCGCGGCAGCTGCGACGCGCTTAGGCTTGGGTTGCCATATCTTACTCGAGGATCGCACAGGTTCTACCGAAGAGGATTACAACTATAACGGTAACGTCATGTTGAACCAGTTGTTTGAGGCGCCCTTGCAAAAATACCCTGGTGCTACGGATATGAACGAGGCAATGGCTGTGCGCGCCAATGAGTTACGCGAGGAGGGTAAGAAACCCTATGTTATCCCGGGAGGCGGCTCAAATCCCACAGGTGCTTTGGGCTACGTGAATTGTGCCCTAGAGCTACTCACGCAGGCGAATGATAAACATCTTCGGATAGACAGCGTCGTTCACGCAACGGGCTCCGCTGGGACCCAAGCGGGCCTAGTCGCGGGTTTATCGGCAAGTAATAGTGGTATTCCAGTGTTAGGTATTGGGGTCCGCATACCCCGTGCGCAGCAGGAAGAAAATGTATATCGCTTAGTCGAAGGTACACTCGATAAGCTCAATCTATCAGGCACAGTGACGCGTGATGCTGTAAGAGCCAACTGTGACTATGTGGGAGAGGGCTATGGCCTACCCGCGCCAAGCACCATTGATGCTATAGAAATGTTTGCGCGTTTAGAAGGTATTCTGCTCGATCCTGTTTACTCCGGTAAAGGCGCGGCGGGATTGATTGATTTAGTCCGTAAGGGGGAATTCAAGAAAGGGCAAAATGTAGTATTTCTACACACTGGTGGCGCCCAAGCTTTGTTCGGCTATAGGTCGGCGTTCAATTTCTCTCAGTACGACTAACGTTGACTAACTTCGGAGTTTTTAGTGAGTACAGCAATGGCACGCAGCTCGAGTTACTTTCCAGGCATAGGCGTTGCGATAACCATCGCGATGGCGGCGACCTTTTTATCGCTTCGCTACGGTGCTCCCGCTATGTTGATGGGTTTGCTGTTAGGCCTTGCGTTTAACTTTCTCATGGACAGCCCTAAGGTCTTGCCCGGCATTCAATTGGCGGCGAACGGATTGCTTCGGCTAGGTGTGGCGCTACTCGGTTTGCGGATTACCTTTGCGGATGTGATGACCTTAGGGTGGGTGCCGATTTTGGTGGTATGTACCGCGGTACTATTAACCCTGGGTTTCGGTATTGTTATGGCAAGGTTAATGGGTCTTAGCGCGAGATTTGGAACGCTTACGGGTGGCGCGGTCGCTATTTGTGGTGCGTCTGCTGCGATGGCTATCAGCAGCGTTTTGCCTGCTGATGATGAGCAGCGCAAAGAAACCTTATTCACTGTTATCGGTGTGACCACGCTGAGTACGACCGCCATGGTGTTCTACCCGCTAGTTAGCCATTTCTTTGGATTGAGTGATACGGAAACGGGATTGTTCTTGGGAGCGACTATTCACGATGTCGCCCAAGTAGTGGGCGCAGGCTACAGCGTGTCAGGGGACGTGGGAGATCTCAGTACCTTCGTGAAGTTATTGCGCGTTGCTATGTTAGTTCCGGTAGTCATTCTTATTGGTCTTGTCGCACGCAGTCGGCTTTCTCAGAGGGTCAACGACGCTCAATCAGCACCGCCGATCCCATGGTTTTTGGTTCTCTTTGTGGCGTTATTCATAGCAAACAGTTTCGGCCTCTTTCCCACGACCGTGGTCGAAGTGGCGGCGAGCGGCGCCTCTTGGCTGTTACTCACTGCAATCGCTGCCTTGGGTGTGAGAACATCGCTGAAAGAAATTGTCGGTGTGGGGATTCGCCCCGTTGTCCTGATGGCGGCTGAGACACTGTTTATTGCGGGTTTTATCCTCGCATTTATTTTGATCTACAAACCTTAAGGACTCGTTCGAGTATGGCGTTCTCCAAGGCGGTGGGTGTTATCGGTGGGATGGGTCCTGAAGCGACTGTCGATCTGATGACGCGCGTTATTCGTAAGACGCCGGCTGTAAATGATCAAGACCATATTCGTATGCTTGTGGATAACAATCCTAAAATTCCGTCACGTATTGCAGCGATTATTGAAGGCACCGGTGAAAGCCCCGTACCAGTTTTGACAGAGATGGCTCGAGGTTTAGAAGTCCAGGGTGCGAGTTTTCTCGCCATACCCTGTAACACCGCGCACGTTTATTACTCGGAGATTCAGCAGGCGGTAACGATTCCAGTGCTAAATATGGTGGCTTTAGCGGCTGCGGCCGCGTCGACGGAAATTACTGCAAAGTCTGCCAGGAGAGTCGGTTTGCTGGGGTCCTCGGCGCTTTCTCAAACTGGCCTGTACGAACCCTATTGTCGCCAAGTCGGTGTCGAGTGCCTGTATCCTGACGAGCAACAGCAGGCGGATCTTATGGGGCTGATCAATGCGATAAAGGCTCAAAATGCCCAGCCTGAGCAGTTAGAACGGTATGCACTCATTGCGAGGGCGTTAGCAGCGAAAGGCGCGAATTGCCTTATTATCGCCTGTACCGAGCTGTCAGTAGTTGATGCAGCGCTCGCCGACGATATTCGCCGAATCGATGCTCTCGACGTGTTGGTAGACCACATCATTGCCTCTGCGACGCGTCACTAGTCACTGTCACGCATGTTTATGCGCCGGCGCGCTCCGCGAGAATATCTATTTCGAAGGACATCACTTTGTTGCCGTATTGGTTAAATGCTTCGTTACGGCTACTGATGATTCCCCATTTGTCGCGTATGACTTTGTCCGACTTACCAATGATCTCGTAGGTATAGGTCACCGTATGTCCGGGACGCACCGGTTCGAGCCACGCTAAAGCGCTGACACTCACGCCCGCGCCATTACGTCGACCGTCGTTAACGCCTTGGGCATACACTTCCATGTAATCCACCATCTTGCGCATCCAGATAGCGTTGACATGCCAGGGTGTGGCGACGAGGCCGCGCCACCGAAGCTCACGCGCAGCTTCAGGGTCAGTGAACTCAGGTTGGGGCGCATAGCGTGTAGCAAATTCCACCATTTCCAGCTCACTAAAGGTATGCGAGCCAAAAACATGAAATTCACCCACGGGAATATCTTCAAACCAACGGTTACGTAAATAGATTTGGCTCATGAGCGTAGCTTTCCGTCGTCAATGGCGGCTGCACATGTCATTACCGCAAGAACCTCGAGGGCTTCAGTGACGATATCCACCTTCAGGTGAGCAGTGTCACAATGTGGCACATTAGAGCCGGGTTCGACTCGCTCAACGGTGACGCGTGCTCGCAGGGCTTCGTTGGCAAAACTCGGTCGACGCCAGCGCATGTCATCCACCGAGCTAAGTGATACAAAGGCCATGCCTTGTGCTTCCAGCGCATCGCCCGCTAACCGAGTGCCGAGTGCTGCGATTTGCCAGCCGCTGGCGCATAAGCCTCCAAAAATAGAGGCTGCGCCTGCGGCTGCGTCAAGGTGATAAGGCTGTGGGTCAAATTGGCTAGCGAATTGAGTGATTTCTTTCTCGCTCAATTCGATGGAGGTGGGGCTGGTGGTGGCTGCAAGCGTTGTTGCCGCACTCGATGGAATGTCGCTCATAGTGGTTTAGGTCTGGTAGTGAATGAGTAGGGAGCAAGTGATTCTGCGGAGTTTACACTAGGCGATGCGAGCGTGTGCGGTGCAATAGACGATTAGATAGCTGGTTATATATCTGGTTATGTATCCGGTTATGCATCCGGTTATGCATGCGGCTATGCATGCGGCTATGCATGCGGCTAAAGGGGCCTAGTAGCCCCTAGTCACGGGTTCTGATTTTATGCGCTGTGATTAAGCACAGTCTGGCGAGCGATAATAGTCGTTTGAACTTCACTGGCGCCCTCGTAAATCCGCAGAGCGCGGATATCGCGATAGAGCGATTCCACGATATAGCCCTTCGTAACACCTTTGCCACCGTGTAGCTGGACGGCCGCATCGATCACTTCTTGGGCAGTTTCAGTCGCGTGGTACTTCGCCATGGCCGCTTCCCGGGTGACTCGCTCGGCGGCGCAATCTTTGGTCCATGCAGCGCGATAAACCAGGAGTGCGCTTGAATCCACGCCGAGTGCCATTTCACCGATTTTAGCCTGCACCAGTTGCAAGTCGCCGAGTTTGCCGCCAAAGATTTCCCGTGCGTCGGTATAATCAAGCGTTTCATCCAGTGCGCGTCGAGCCATGCCTAGGGCAGCTGCGGCGACGGTTGATCGGAACACGTCGAGCGTTGCCATCGCGATACCGAAACCCTTGCCTTCGAGGCCAACCAGCTGTTTGGCCGGAATACGGCAGTCGGTAAACTGCAGTGTGCCCAAAGGGTGGGGGGCCACTAGGTCAATCCGCTCGGTCACTTCGAAGCCCGGCGTACTTGCTTCCACAATAAAGCAGCTAATGCCTCGCGCACCTCCGGTATCGTCAGTGCGGGCAAATACGGTATAGAAATCAGCAATGCCTGCGTTTGAAATCCACGTTTTAGTGCCATTGAGAACGTAGTCATCTCCATCGCGATGAGCCGTGCAGGCCATCGCGGCAACATCTGAACCTGCATTGGGCTCAGATAGAGCAAAGGCACTGATCTGCTCGCCTGCAGCGACGGCGGGTAAGTAGTGGTTCTGTTGCCAGCTGTCACCAAACAAGGAGATTGGTCCGCTTCCCAGGCCCTGCATGGCAAAGGCAAAATCCGCGAGCGCATTGTGGCGTGCAAGTGTTTCACGAATAACGCACAAGCTGCGGACATCGAGCTTTTCTAGGTTGCCACCACCACTGGCAGGTACTGCGTATCCTGCGAAACCAGCCTCTCCAAGTGCTCGAACCAGCTTTCGACAAGTGCCGTCTAAATCGTTGTGCTCATCAGCAGTTAGCGTAGACATATGCTCGCATGCCCACTTGTCGAGCGCGATTTCTAGGTCGCGATGCTGGTCCTCAAAAAAAGGCCAGTGCAAGTACGTTTTTTCACTCATAAGACTCTTCCTGCTTGGTACGCACGGTCAGTCACCCTGGAAAACGGGCTTTTCTTTATTAACAAATGCGTTGTAGGCACGATGAAAATCCTGCCCTTGCATGCAAATGGCTTGCGCTTGCGCCTCGCATTCAATCGCTTGATCAATAGATAAATTCCACTGCTGGTGCAGCTGCGTTTTTGTTATGCCATTGGCAAAGGTAGGTCCTGCGACAATTCTTTCGGCAGCTCGTTGTGCCGCAGCATCAGGGTCAGCGTCGATGCCGTTGAAAAACCCCCAGCGCTCACCTTCGTCGGCACTCATCGATCGACCGAAGTAAAGTAATTCACTGGCGCGACCTTGTCCGATAATGCGCGGTAAAATTGAGCACGCGCCCATGTCACATCCAGCAAGCCCCACTTTGTTGAAGAGAAAAGCCACTTTGGCATCGGGGCCCGCATAGCGGAGGTCACTCGCCATGGCGATGATAGCCCCAGCACCCGCACAGACGCCATTGACAGCGCTGATGACGGGTTGCCGGCACGCGCGCATCGCCTTGACTAAGTCGCCCGTCATGCGTGTGAACGCCAACAGGTCCTTCATATTCATTGTCGTTAATGGCCCAATAATTTCATGAACATCGCCGCCGGAACAGAAGTTGCCACCCTCACCACGAAATACAACGGCATGGATGTCGTCTGCATAAACGAGTGCGCGGAATAAGTCGCGCAACTCCGCATATGAATCAAAGGTCAAAGGATTTTTCCGTTCTGGCCGGTTCAAAGTGACGGTGCCAACGCCATCACTCGCCGACCATATAAAGTGTTCCGCCTGATAGTCGGCAAGGGTAGTGTTTTGCATAAATATCTCCCGTTAGGCGGTTTCGCCACCATCAATAGCTAAAGCTTGGCCGTTCACGGCGCCGCCTGCATCGCTGACCAACCATAGGACGCAGGCAGCAACTTCGGCAGGTTTCACCAAGCGACCTTGTGGATTGGTTGCAGTGAAGTGTTCTTGAGCTTGTGCTCGCGAGCGGCCTGTCTTTTCGGCAATAGCATCAACTGCATTACTGATAATTTCAGTGTCAGTATATCCGGGACAAACGGCGTTGACCGTTATACCTGTACTGGCGAGCTCCACGGCTAGCGCGCGGGTCAAGCCGAGCACCGCGTGTTTTGCGGCACAATAAGCGCTCAGATAAGCGTAGCCTCTCAGTGATCCTGTGCTGGCAATATTGATAACGCGGCCCCAGCCCGCATCGCGCATTCCGGAGAGGGCCGCTTGGGTACAGTGAAAAACGCCATTTAAATTGACGTCGATAACGGCTTGCCACTGTGCAGCCGTCATTTTGTGGAAGGCTTCGGTCGGCGCTTGTCCGGCGCAATTAATTAATACGTCAATAGCACCATTGGTTTGTGCTGCACTCTGGAAGGCTTTTGCTACGCTTTCGCTGTCAGTAACGTCGGCGGTTACGGTGAATACGTTCCCACCCAGTGCTGCCGCTTTTTCGCGCAGTGGCTCTTGTCGCCGACCCGCAAGCGTGATGTTGTAGCCCTCGGCAAGTAACGTTTCAGCTATGGCGGCACCGATCCCAGTTCCACCTCCCGTAATAAGCACATGTCGATTCACTGGGCGGCCTCTCTCTGGCGTTGTGTAGTTGTGTATAACTGGCGATACCCCAAGAAATACTGAAGGGGTTCGTTAACCCCCGAGCCCTGGTAGCCCATTTCAGCTGCCGCATGCAGTGTCCAGTTAGGATCGGCAAGATGCGGTCTGGCTAGACACACTAAATCTGCGCGTCCTGCGGCGATAATACTGTTTACATGGTCAATCTCATAAATATTACCCACCGCGAGTGTCGCTACGCCACCTTCATTTCGAATAAGGTCGGAGAGGGGTGTTTGAAACATACGCCCGGGCTGTGGCTTAGCTTTATGACTGGTCATGCCTGTTGAGACGTTAATGATGTCGGCCCCCGCTTTAACAAATGCCTTGGCGATCTCAAGAGCTTCAGCTTCGGTTATCCCCCCTTCACCTACCCAATCGTGTGCAGAAATACGCACAGACATAGGCTTGTGGCTTGGCCACGCGGCGCGCATAGCCCGGCACACTTCTAGCGGATAGCGCATACGATTTTCTAGACTACCGCCATACTCGTCGTCTCGCTTGTTCAATAAAGGTGTGATGAACGACGACAACAAATAGCCGTGGGCTGCATGCATTTCGATCATGTCGAACCCTGCGGCCTCTGCGCGTTCCGTTGCCGCCACATGCTGTGCTAGCACGGTGTCCATATCTGCGCGATCCATAGCCTTCGGAATCGGACTGTAGCTATCGAAGGGCAGGCCACTGGCTGAGAGTAGGGGCCACTGTTCATCGACAGCTAATGGTTCATCCAAAATCTTTGGATCCCATTTCCATGGCTCAAGCGTTGCACCCTTTGGTCCGGCATGGCCAATTTGCATGGCTATTTTTGCTTTACTGTGACGATGCGTGAACTCAACGATCCGCGTCCATGCTGATGTGTGCTCTTCGCTCCAAATGCCTGTACACCCGGGAGTAATTCGTGCCTCGGGGCTTACGTTAGTCATTTCGGTGTACACCAGCCCAGCTCCGCCCTTAGCCAGCGCGCCATAGTGTACTAAGTGCCAATCATCGGGCATGCCGTTCTCTGCGCTATACATACACATAGGAGACACACAAACCCGATTTTCTAGAGACATCTCGCGCAGCTTAAAAGGCAAAAATAGCGGTGGCACAGGCTCCGTGATCTCATCGCCCACGTACTTTTGTGCGAGGTGTAGCTCCATGCTGGCTAACCATGCTGGGTCGCGCAGACGCAGGTTCTCATGACTCACCCTCTGGCTTCGTGTGAGCATTGAGTAGTTGAACTGCTTGAGATCAAACGCTTCGATATACCGCGGCACATTCTCAAACCAGACCATGGCATTGTGAGCGCTATTTTGTATGCGCATCACTTCGATTTTACGTTCTTCCTGATACGCCTTTAGCGCCTCAGGTACAGGTGCGCCGCTATTCAGGTTTCTAGCGAGCGAGATGGCATCTTCGAGGCCCAGCTTAGTCCCGGATCCAATCGAAAAATGTGCGGTGTGCGCGGCGTCACCGATTAAGACCACGCGATCGTCTTTGATCCAGTTATCACAGTACACTGTGGGGAAACTAATCCACGCAGAGCCGCGAATATGCGCTGAATTGGTCATTAACGAGTGGCCGTCAAGGTATTGCGCGAAGATAGCGCGGCAGGTTTCCGCAGCTTCTTCATGGCTCATGTGGTCGAAGCCTATTGCATCGTAGACATCCGGCGTTGTTTCAACAATGAACGTCGACGTCGAATCATCAAACTGGTAGGCGTGTGCCCAAATCCAGCCATGCTCCGTCTTTTCAAAGATAAACGTGAATGCATCACTGAACGTTTGATGCGTACCCAGCCAGACAAATTTATTGGGCCGTATCGTAATCGATGATTGAAAAGTGTCGGGAAAGGCATTGCGAACTCTCGAGTTGAGACCGTCGCTTGCAACGATAAGGTCCGCATCGGCAAGCGTTGTATCGATATCGGCAACGTCAAACTCATGCTCAAAGTGCAGGCGCACGCCCAGCTCTTCGGCGCGCTCATGCAGCAATTGCAAAAAACGCTTGCGGCCCAAGCCGATAAACCCATGCCCATCGGAACGCTCGACGTCTCCGTTAACAAAGCAGTCAATCAGGTTCCAGTGAATAAATTCGTTCATGATGGTCTTTGCGCTGACCGGGTCGTTCGCCATGAGGTTGTCGACCGTTTGGTCGGAGAACACAACCCCCCATCCAAAGGTGTCATCCGGGCGATTACGTTCGTAAACATCGATTTCGTGGTCGGGATTACGCAGTTTCATGCTGATACCCAAATACAGGCCAGCAGGTCCTCCCCCGATACAGGCTACTTTCATAGTTTGCGCCTCCGTAATGCCTTTCAGATCAGGCCTGTTGCCAATAGCAGGCCGATTGTTCAAGCTTGAAATATAGGGCAGTATAGACAAAACATTTTACATTTAAAATATTAAATTGAGGCGCTCTAACAGTGGCCGAAACAGTCGCCGAGACAATGGCAGTGTGAAGACCCCTAAAAGGGGTGAAGAGGATCGAAAGTGAGGAACGACAACAATAGCGGTGCGAATAATCAGGCAGTGACCTCATTGGATCACGAATCGCGCTTGCATGAGGACGACCACCATTCGATACGCCTTTGGTTGCGTCTGCTGACCTGCAGTAATCTGATCGAAAACCGGCTGAGAAGCAGGCTTCGTGAAGAGTTTGATATGACGTTACCTAGGTTCGACTTTCTTGCGCAATTAGAGCGTGCACCTGACGGCTTAACGATGGGTGAGCTGTCGAAACGCATGATGGTTTCTGGTGGGAACATCTCAGGAATTGCCACGCAGCTTGAAGCCGAGGGTTTCATCACTCGTTCCCCTGTCCCAGGTAATCGCCGTACATTTTGTGTCTGTTTAACGGAGGTCGGTGAGAGGCAATTCTCAAAAATAGCTGCGCAACACGAGCAGTGGGTCATTGAGATGTTAGGTCATCTGAGCGGTGGAGAAGTCGATCAACTGATGGAGAGCTTGAAAAAAGTGAAAGCTGGGCTCGCAAATAATGGAGGTAGGTGAAGGTGTGGAAACCTTCTGAACGCATTAAATATATAGCGGCTACCGATCGCTGGCCCACAGAAGGCGAGGCGATGAGAAGCCACTTGTTCTCTCCTGTGGCGATAGGTGCAACGGAGCTCACGCAGCGTACATGGATTCCCGCGATGGTGCCTTGGCGCTCCAACGAGCAGGGCGAAGTTACTGACGACGTAATCGATTGGTATAGCCGCTTTGCTCAAGGAAAGCCGGGTGCCATCGTGATTGAGGCCACTGGAATCCGCGATATTCCAAGCGGACCGTTGTTGCGTATATCCAATGATCGTTACATCGAGGGCTTGCGCCGGTTGGTGGACTCGGTGCGCGTTGCAAGTGATGGGCAGACCAAGCTGTATATTCAGCTTATTGATTTTCTCAGTATTCGCCGACGACCTGATCCGGAAAAGTACTTTGCACGTTTTTTAAACATCACCGCGGAGCACCGTAACGCGCTTTCTATGGCTGAGGCTCCAGAAGCCGATGTTCGCGCTGCACTCGCACTGTTATCTGACGAAGAGCAAGCGCGTGTTTTAACGGCTCGAGAATTCGAAGCCCTGCGTTTTGGCTATCGAGAGCGCGTGACCGACGTTGAACTTCCAGAGATTGCAGAACTACCCACAACCTTGCCTGCGCTGTTTGCTCAGGCTGCTGCTCGTGCAAAGTCTGCGGGCTTTGATGGCATCGAACTGCACTATGCACATGCCTACACCATGTCCTCTTTTTTATCGGCGACTAATGATCGCCAAGATGGTTATGGCGGTGCTCGAGAGAATCGAATTCGACTCCCTCTTGAGGTATTTCAAGCGGTGCGTGATCGTGTCGGCGACGAGTTTCCAGTGGGTTGTCGCTTTCTGAGTGATGAGATTATCGGCGACGGTAGTCATTTAGATGATGCGCTTTTTTTCGGGGTTGAGTTTGCTCGCGCGGGTATGGACTTTCTGAGTCTATCCCGGGGTGGAAAATTTGACGATGCAAAACCACCAAAAGTGGGGTGGGCCGCGTATCCCTATACGGGGCAGAGCGGTTATGAATGCATGCCATCCTACATCTCAGACGCACAAGGGCCGTTTGAGAGAAACGTTGAGCCGGTTGCTGCCATTCGGGAAGCAGTGCGCAACGCAGGGTTTTCAATACCGGTCGTAGTCGCAGGAGGTATCTATAGTTACGAGCAAGCTGAACGGCTACTGCGTGATGATAAAGCAGACATTATTGGTTTTGCCCGGCAGGCTCTGGCAGACCCGGATTGGTTTGAAAAAGTTCGGCGAGGTTACGGCGACAAGGTCATGGTGTGCCGATACAGTAACTATTGTGAGGGGCTTGATCAAAAGCATAAGCAAGTGACCTGTGAGCTATGGGATCGCAAGCAACTTGACGGCGACAATGTTGTATTGGCGTCTGACGGGAAGCGGCGCCTTACGGCGCCGCCATGGCACACTAATCCCGACTGACTCGAGCTTTTCTGCGCTCTTGTTACTGTGTCGACTTAGACGAGGACGGGCGGTAATAGCTTGGTTAAAACAGATTTTTCTTTGACCGCAGTTCCAGTGAGTGCGTAACCTAACAATTGTCCATCACTGCCCGTAAAGGTGGCTTTTAAGTTGGGCGCAGTTCCTTCAATTGCCCAGGCGCCCACGGCGTCTTTCGGGGGCGGTGCCACAGTAACCGGGCAGGCGGGTGTTTTAATGGCAATCGGCATGGCCGGGTATTGAACAGATGTTGTTTGGCCCGCGAGAGTCGATCCTAGAGCACGAGCTGCAGCACTCAGTGGTGCTACATAAACGAGAACGTGACCGGCCACTTCCGCACAATCGCCTAATGCATACACGTCCTTGGCGCTCGTACGAAGCAGTGCATCGGTCTTAATACCACGTCCTACATCAATACCTGCCGCTTCTGCTAAAGCGGTGTTTGGGCGAACCCCAATGGCTGAAAGTACAATGTCTGCTTCGATGGTGGAGCCGTCGTTCAACACAACCTTATAGCCATTGCTGACACGTTCAACATGCTCGGCAAGCTTGCCAAAATGAAACGTAGCACCGGCTGCTTCGAGTGCCGCTTGAACGGCTTTGCCACATTCCTCTGGTAGCAGCGTGGGTAGGCACCATCCCATCGGGTCTACCGATTCGGTGATGAATCCACCGTTGAGCAAATCATTGGTGAATTCACAGCCAATTAAACCTGAGCCGATAATGGCCACTTTCTTGGCACTGCGTTCGTCGACGATAGCTTGAAAGCGCGCGTAGTCGTCGAGATCATTGATGCTTAGAATGTCGTCTACCCCATCGCCAGAGAGCGGGGGTTGAATAACATCGGCGCCAGTGGTCAGCACAAGGCTGTCGTAACTCAGCGCGCCACCATTTTCCAAGGTGAGAAGTTTTTTCTCTGTGTTTATAGCGCTGACCCTTGAGCGCGTGAGTACCGAGATTTTAAGTTGCTCAGCTATGTCTTGCGCGGTTTGAATGGCGAGCTTCTCGTAGCTCAAATCTTTTGTGTAGCCGGTAGAGAGTAATGGCTTCGAGTAGACCTCTCCACCGTCCGCTGTAACTAGAGTGATCGGCAGCGTGGGACTGTGACGACGGATCTCTCTGGCAAGGCCATAGCCTGCGAGCCCTGAACCAATAATCACGACATGCTCACTGGCAGCTATAGTCTCGTGCGCAAGCGCGCCGGTTTCTGCCGAAGCGACTGGCTGCGCAGATTCTTCAGAGGTGGGAGCGGGTGCGCTTGCCTCTGGCGCAGTTTCAACGTCGCTACCCGGAATTAGCTCGAAGTCGTCTTTGCCCACACCACAATCAGGACACATCCAATCGTCAGGAACGTCGGCCCACTTCGTGCCTGGGGCAATGCCGTCATCTGGCCATCCTTCACGTTCGTCATAGATCAGACCACAAACAATACATTCCCAACGTGCCATTTTGTTCTCCAGTGATTGTGCTTTCGTGCGTATGAGCTACCTACTTAGCGTTGTCAGCTAATTAAGTTTTGCCAGTGGTGTTTTGGGCAGCGGCTTCAAGCTCTACGTCAATTGATCAGCAGACTTTACTGATCGAGATGGCTTTATCCAACAGGAGCGCTTTGCCCAACAGAGCGGCCGAGTTTAACAAACTTAACAGCGCGTCGCGAACCTGCGACAGCGCCGAAAAAGGCACTAAGACCTGCGAGGACAGGCACGGTCTGTGCTCGGCTATGGTTGCATAGTGGCACAGTGATTAGGTTGTCATTCATGGTAGCTGGGATGGTATAAACACGTGTCGACGCCATTTGGGCGATATTTTTATTGACAATAAATTCCGACGACAAAAATATAATGAGGAGACTGTCATGGACATACATCATTTCTTAGAGCCCGCTATTGTACTGATTGGCTGGACTATGCTGGTTTGGGTGTGGATGTACGCTACGCGTATACCAGCGATGAACCAAGCGGCGATTAACCCCGATGATGCGCGCCATCCAGGGACCTATGGGCATTTACTGCCATCCAACGTCCGTGCAGTGGCGGACAACCATAATCACTTGCATGAGCAGCCCACCGTGTTTTATGCGGTAATGTTTTTTGCAGCGCTAACGGGTGGTGCCGATTCACTGGCACTAAATTTGGCGTGGGCTTATGTCGGTGTGCGTGTACTGCACTCGCTGGTGCAAATTTTAATGAGCAAGGTTATTCCGCGTTTTGCCGTATTCGCGCTGGGTTCACTCATCCTAATTGCGCTGGTAACGAAAGAAGTGATTCGTACGTTTTTTTAAATGTCTTTGCTCTCTCGGTAATTACGCTGTGAGTTAATGTTGAGTTGAGCCCCCGGGTCGCTGTAGTACTCCGGGGCTCTCCGTAGCCTTTATTGTCTCGCTTTGTTGAGCGCATCCTCAACTTGATTTAATCGCTCTTTGCCAAAAAACATGTCCTTACCCACGAAAAACGTCGGTATGCCGAAGGCGCCCCGATCAGCCACTGCTTGCGTCGAGTGTTTTAGCGCCTCTTTGATACTGTCGGTTTGAATCAGCCTGCCGAGCTGATCGGCATCCAGGCCGCCGTCTTGCCATACGCGCATTACAATGTCGGGGTCACCCATGTTCATGTCCTGCTCCCACATCGCAGACATGACGATATCAATGTACCGAGACTGCACATTCAGCTCACGCGCGGCTAACAAACCCCGCATGATCATCACGGTATTGATGGGAAAGTGGCTGTTGAATACAAAATCGGTAAGCTCGTGTTTCGCTTGGAAACGCGCATTTTCTAGCATTTCATACGCCATTTTTCCTTTAACGTCACTAAAGGTGACGAAGGGCGCTTGGTTGCCAGTAATTTTAAACAAGCCACCCAAAAGTGTCGGCAGGATGTGGAGCTCGGCGCCGGTTCGGTCAATAAGATCGGGCAATACCTTGTGAACGTAGTACGCGTTGGGGCTAGCAAAATCAAAGACGAATTCAAGTGTGGCCATAGATTTCTCCAAAGAGAGGGTAAGGGATTAATGATTCCACCAGGCTAGATCGGTATGGGCACGGAGATCTAATTCATGGGTCCACGCTGAACGGTGTTGCTGAGCCACATGAAAATACGTATCGGCTATTTTTTCGGGTAGTAGCAAGCCGTCGTTGTCGCCACCGTGTTTCGCGCGTAACTGCTCAAATACCTCGGCGCCGAGCATTTTTCCCAGGGTGTCTGGAGCATCTACTGCACCGTCGATTAAAACGTGCACAACGTGTATGCCTTGACGAGCATACTCGGCGTTAAGTGATTGACAAAGCAGTCGTCGCCCGCCCATGGCTGCCGCGTGGGAGTGTTGTCCGGCGTTGCCGCGCATTGCGGCTGTTGCTGAGGTCACCAAGATGACCCCTTTGCCGCGTGAAGCCATTTGTGGACACACTGCTGATGCTGCGCGAAACAGGCCAAAGGTCGCTAAGCGCCAGCCAAGCTCAAAGGCTTTGTAGCTTGTTTGTTCGAGAGGGCGATCACCGATCTGGGCGCCTAAGTTGTAGAGAAGTACCTCGATAGGTCCTATCTCGGCTTCTACCTGAGCAATACGCGTTTCAATGGCGTCGTCTTGTGATGCGTCAAGCAGGTAGCCATTTGCACTGCCGCCGTCGCGCTCAATGTCGTTAACCAGTGATTCCAAGCCCGTTGCATTACTGCGCCGACATAGAACAACGTGGTATCCCTCGGCAGCAAAGCGCTTGGCAACGTGGCCACCGATACCGGCGCCGGCGCCGATGACCATACAGACAGGCTTCATAGGCATTACCCTTACATGCGTTTGTAATTTTTATCTGAAGACATGCAAGTTAGCATGGCGCACGCGGTAATGCCTATGAAAACCAAGGAAGCTCGCTTCGCGAGCATCCGGTCTGGCAGGAGTTTTAGAACCGATAAGTTAAGCGTAAACCATACACGCGTGGATCCGTGAGGGTGACTTCCGACAGGTGAGAAATAGCGCTGGGGCGATTGTTGAATACAACTTCACGGTCATCAGTAATGTTCTTGACGTACGCAATAACCTCCCAACTTTCATCGGCCGAGCCCATGCTCAAGCGGGCATCCCAACGATCCCAGCTTTCGAGTTTGTCGTAGTCATTGTTATTAAACGCCGACGTATATTGGTCGCTGGTGTACTGGTAACTCACCAAGGCCTGCCAGTTAAAAGAAGCCATCTGCCAAGTGTAAACAAGGTTCGCAGCCGCTTTGTGCTCTGGCGACAACAAGAATTGATTGCCGCTCAGCGGTAGCAACCACCTCTTCGAGTACTTTTTGTGCTACTGCGGGCATGGCGACCGAGACTGAAAATAGGGTGGCGAGCAAGGTCTTCTGAGTGTTTATTTTTTCATGGTCATTCTCTTTTTCTCAATAGCGAGCTAGTTAAAAGGAGAGTGGAGCAGGTGACCAAATTAAAACGAAGGCAACACGAGTACGTGTCACCTGTGCGACAGTCGCTGAAAAAAAGTTGAGGTGTCGGTATTAGTCGTCGACGCGTAGTGAGGGGGTGCTTTGTCGAAGCTTAATAGCCGATAAAATGTCGCTGTGTTTAGCCGCAGTTAGGGGATACCGCGCGCTAACTAATACTGTAGCGGTAAACAAGATGAACATTAGAGGGCCTGATAAAACAGCTAGTTTAAAAACGGCTTCGCTCGACACGGTCGCGGGTGTTGCGCCTGCTGGAAACTGAATAATGTCCAAGCCCACGCCACCAAAAAAAGCGCCGAGTCCGAAGCTTGCCTTGGTTGAAAATGCTCTAGCAGCGAAGAACAATCCTTCCTCGCGGCGGTGAGAGTGGAGTTCATGTTCATCGATAACATCCGACAGCATGGAGTCAATCAAAATTACATAGGCGATGAAAAAGATATGTGAAAGTCCGTTGACTGAGAACACAAAGCCAAATTTAAGCCCGACGCTCATGTGCTCCAACAAACCACCGAAGTAGAGTATTTGGGGCGAGAAGGCAAACGCACCACCGAGGATTGCACATATTGCCAACGCATTTCGTTTATCAACCCGACGGGATAATGACTGTGCAACCCAAGACGCAAAAAATATACCCACAATAAGCGAGCCAGCGAGGCCCGCAAGTTGCTCGGGCTTGAATTCAAACACGTAGGTTGCGACGTGAACCAGAAGGGTTTGTACGATGCCGGCTAGCGTTGCGAAAATAATGCCCGAGAAGAATAGGACGCGAAATGACGGTAGTTTCAAGGTTCGAAAGACATCGATAAATGCAAACCATGCGCTGCGCTGACCCACGTCTTTCTGTGTTGCAGGAACAGCAGGAATTGCATGGCGTGTACCGAATACTGACAACAACATTGATGAGGTGCCTAGTAGGGCGCAAAACCAGCCAAAATTGGGATAACTGTTTCTGTTAAGCATGCCATTAGCAAATGCCTCTGTTGGCGGGAAGAACACGGCAAAGCCGATAACGCTGGTCAGTAAAACTCCCGCATAAGTGAAGAAAACGCGGTAGCCAATGAGCGATGTTCGCCCGTGGTAGTCCCTGACTAATTCAGCTCCTAGCGACAAGTGCGGCACAAAGAACAAGGTAAGCATTAATCGTACGGTGATGGCGCCTATTAACATCCATGCAAAAAGTTGGCTTTGGTCAAGTCCTTCGGGGGGGCTAAAAAGCGCCACCATGGCAAGGCCAAACGGAAGTGCGCCCGCGAGCATAAATGGGTGTCGCCGTCCCCAGCGGGATCGGAAGCGATCAGACAGCTGACCCACCATAGGGTCGGTGATGGCGTCTACGAGCAGCGCGAGAAGTGCTGCTGCACCAGCCAAGCTGCCGCTTAAGCCGAGTACTTGGTTGTAGTAGAAAAATAGAAACGTGCTAAACGCTGCTTGCTTCACGCCATCTGATAGCTGACCGACGCCGTAGCTTAATTTGGTGAGCAAATTCAAAGTACGTTCCTTTTCATGCTGATTGTTTTAAACCACACGTCACTGCAAAGTCGCCCATGTTTAAAGTCGGTTACGGACGTACTCGGTCACCATTTGTGCCTCTTTCGGGTTAAATCCCCCCACGCTAACAAGTCCCTCGAGTAATGCTTCGAAGCGGTCCGCGCCCACGTCACCTAATACCGCGAAGGGGCCTCGGTCTAGTGTTGTCCCAACTATCCAAGCCTTGTCAATGTCAGTCGGTTCGAGCACCTCTGCTGCGGCCACTTTCACCGCACTGGCAATCCAGATCGTCATAAGCGGTTCATAGAGCGCCTCAATGGCGTCTTCTTCTACTAAAAAACTAGGGCTCTCGAAAAGAGGGTTCGGGTAGTCGTAAAATCCTTTGCCTGCCGATATCCCGCTGTGATTTGCCGCAATCATCGGGTCGAGCACTGCAAGAACCTGTTCGACAAGTGCGTTGTCGGTAGTATCTTTATCTCTATTCTCCCAGCCACTGCGAATCAAGCCGAGACCAATAATATCCATGATACCCATGGGGCCCATGGGCGCCGATCTAAAGGTCATCCATGCGCGATCAATTTGTGGTGCTGTTGCGAAACCTTGCGCAACAAGCGCCATGGCCATGCCAAGAAAGGGGCCTAAGATCGCATTGAGCACGTAGCCTGGATATTCTTTTTTCAATACAAGCGGCGTGGCACCGAGGCTTCGTATGTAGCTTTCAAGTGTCTCCAGGGTTTCATTGCTCGTGTGGCCGCTGCCAACGAGGTCGACGAGTGGTGAGCCCATATAAGAATGCATGGCTGCAAATCGATCGCCACGACTTAGTCCTCTCTCAATATGCGAGCCGAGCAAAAAAGACGAGTTCGTTGTCAAAATAGTATGAGCAGGACACAACGCATCGAGCAGTTCATGGATTTCGCACTTGAGTGTGAGGTCCTCGAAAACCGATTCACTGACGAGGTCTGCTTCGTGGGTTGCGAGGGCTAAATCTGACGTAAAAACGATGCGTGATAGATGGTCGCTTGCCGCGTCACTGGAACAAAAGCCGATTGATAAAAAGTAATCAAAATAGCCCGCGCAAAGATCGTGCGCTCGCTGTAGCGCTTGGTTGTCACTGTCATAGAGTGTGACCTGATAGCCTGAACAGGCCGCTTTAACAGCGTTAAAACAACCCATGTTGCCGGCGCCAACGAAACAAACTGAGTGAATCTTAGCGTGCATTATGGGCTGTCTTCGGCGGTCTATTGGATCGCGTTGCCATTACTTGATGGCTCTTGGTAAGCGATCAGGAATGATTAGATTGGTGCTGCATTTGGCGGTCATCGCTGGCAGGTAGGTGAGGACGGGTAAATCCGCAAGCGCATTAACAATGTGGCACTGAGTGGGATTTTGCTCCCACGTCAAATGATGCCAATTGATCTCGCCGCGACCGACCTGTACCTCAGTAAGATTGGTCTCTGAAGGGAACGTTGTCGGTTCCATAACGCTGTGACCAAAGCCACTGATGCCGGGAAAGTAACGCCACCCCATCGGATTGTCTTTGCCGCGTGTAGCCTGCTCGTAAGCGGTTATTTCTTCTGCACTTGGATCGCGTAACCCATCGATGCTCATATCCACAATCCTGTGACCAAAGTGGTGCGCGTGGGTTGTCCATTGTCCTTCGGTGATGGTGTGATCTTCTATCTCTGCGTAGATCTTTGGTATGCCTTGCAGCTCGCGGCCGGTGAGAATAGGATCTGCCAAATTCTCCCACATCACGAGCGTATAGCTGCCCTCTAATGTTTCTTTCTCGCCCTTGAATACAGCTGCAGCACTGACGCCGATCAGGTTGTAGCCATGACCTGCAAGCCAGTCGACTTCACGATTACGGGCATAAGTAATGGTAACGATAGGATTCTCAGCGACTTCATAAGGTTCAGGCAGGTAGGCTGCTAGTCTTTCTCGATCGGTGACGAAGGGCACGATCATGAGTGTGACATCTCTGTACCAGCCGCTGGATTGAGGCGATGTTGGGCGAGGGCCAAAGTGGGCAGGCATCATATAGCTGCCACGAGGATCAAATTTAAACATGTATAGCGGCCCTGTTGTTATTGGTTAATCACGGTCCTACCGTGACTAATAGTGTGTTAACCAAGTGTGCGAGTCCAGTGTGCGAGTCCAGTGTGCTAATCGCTAAAGCAAGACGCACCAATGTCGATCAACATAGTCTAACAGTGAGCGCGAAGACGAACTTGTCACCTTGGTGACAAGCTAATCGAAGGGTTTAATCTGCATCTCTAATCCTTCAAGGTTGCGAATGAGGAGCGCGTCACCTTTCTGTTCGATAAGCCCCTCTTTTTCCCACTCACGAAAGAT
>Ga0209137_1000813_pt1 | contig 31861 bp, 19 predicted proteins | sample SaaInl5LU_22_DNA_FD_184642 | JGI IMG/M metagenome (GOLD analysis project Ga0209137, IMG submission 184642) | Marine microbial communities from expanding oxygen minimum zones in the Saanich Inlet - ESP_105LU_22_DNA (SPAdes) (version 2) | ecosystem: Environmental > Aquatic > Marine > Intertidal...
ATTAAGACACCTCCTAAAGAATTAGAATTGGTCAATATTGATTGTAAAATTGATAGTTTGGAAAACATAATTGAAATTGTCAAAGACAATCCTTACCAATCTAACAAAAAATACAATATTCCATTAAAAAAGTTACATGATATTTGCCCCCATTTAGAAAAATTAAATAATATGGTTGGAATTAATAAATTAAAAACTCAATTGTTAGAACAGATTATTTATTTTATTCAAGATCTCCATATTAATTCAGCAAATGAAAGTGAATACTTGCATACTATACTGGCAGGTCCACCTGGTACAGGGAAAACAGCAATTGCCGAGATAATTGGCACTATTTATGCGCACCTAGGTATATTGAAAAAAAAGACATTTAAGAAGGTAACACGTAGTGATTTAATTGGTGGGTACTTAGGACAAACTGCAATCAAAACCAAGGATGCAATCAAAAGTAGTTTGGGGGGAGTGCTATTTATAGATGAGGCCTATGCGTTAGGTAATTCTGAGAAAAGAGATAGTTTCTCTAAGGAATGTATCGACACATTATGTGAATCATTAAGTCATTACAAGGATCAATTGATGGTGATAATTGCCGGTTATGAAGAAGAACTGCAAAATTGTTTTTTTGCCTATAACCAAGGATTGGCTTCGCGGTTTATTTGGAAGTTCAAAATAGAAAAGTATACGGCTGAAGAATTATCAGGAATATTTGCAAAAAAGATTAAAGACGCAGAGTGGAGCTTAGAATGTTCTGAAATTGGGAATAAAAAATGGTTTGAAAAAAATATATTATGGTTCCCTTGTTTTGGAAGGGATATTGAAAATTTAATTACCAAAATAAAGATATGTCATAGTAAACGTATATTTGGAGTTAATACTTGTAAGGTTAAACATATTTCAGCCCTAGATTTAGAAAAAGGATTTGCAATTTATAAAGAAAATGATAATTTGAAGAAAAATTTAGAAAAAGATGAAATGTCTAAATCTTTATGTTCTATCTATGTTTAATAATTAACTTTTATAATGGTACCATCGGTACAAGGTCAGCAATACCTACTAACCAAGCTACATCATGCGATGTGGTCCCATTAACTTCAGTATTGTCCCACGCTTCAACCGCTACTAAACATTCTGCTTCGGTGGGGTATTCCCCATATAAAAATTCAATAAATGTTATTATATTGGGTGTTTGAGTATTTTTGGTAATTAGATAATTCGTTGTAAAATTGGTGTATGATTCAGCTATATCCACAATTGTGGATACATTATTTACAACCGGACCTAGATCTGTAATATATTGCTTCTGAATTTTTTTCAAGTCAGTCATAGCCAAATTAGCAGATTCATTATCTTCACGACTTTGTCTATCTCTACTTTTGTCTAAAAACGAAAATAAAATAATCCTTTGTTCTTCGGATAAAAGTTCATCAGGAATAACAAATGTATTGCCACGTAAAAATTGGGATGGTAATTCAAAGGGAAAAGCACCCGCATCTCCCTTATCTCCTTTGGCGCCTCGTTTGCCTCTATTTCCGTCTAGGCCATCCCTTCCCCTTAACCTTATACAGGGTTCGTTTCCCATATCAATTTTCATTAATTCCTCTTTTAGTGTTGTGTCCGCTTTATGCTGGGCAAGTTTAAGAGCAACTTGGAACGCATCTTGATGACTAATATTGGATGTTCCATTAGCAATTTCATTAACAATAAGTTCAGAACCACATCTAGTATATCCTCTGGCTTGAGAAGAAGCTTCGGCAATAAAATTCTCCATTTATATTATATTTTTATAAATTATATTTTACTAAAATATTAAATATAAGTAAATATTCAAAAAATAATAAATATAATTATATTAATTAATGAGTCAAATTAAGAAAACAATAACAATTAATAAAGATTATTTAACACCAAAAAAAAATAGAAGTTCTCAGAACAAATCCATTAAAAACAAAATCTCTATATCTCCAAATAAACTAAAAAATAAATATTTAAAAAAAATAAAACAACACAAAAATTTAGAACAATCAAAAATAAAAAAGGATGAAAAAATAGATAATAAATCATCAATTGAAGATGAAACAGACGAATTTAAAAAGTCTCTTAATTTTATAAATAATTTTACAAGTTCTTCTTCTTCTATTCCAAAAAAAACATTAAAGAATCCTCTTTCTTCTAAAAATAATCTGAATTCTCCACCTGTACATTTAGATTTGCCTGATGACTTGGAAATTCAATTACCTATACCTGATCCTCAACCAAAAGAACAATTATTGACATTAGTTCAGTCACCTAGTTTAAAATATGAAAAGGATATCCCATATGGATGTTTGAAGGGAGGAGTTAAACCAACGTTTAGGACTTGGCAAAAAACAATTAAAAGAGCCCCAGAATTTTCAAAGGAAGCTGAATTTGTTACTACTGCATCCCCTCAACTAGACCCAATAAAAGATAAAAAAGAACGGATTCGTCGATTAAAGAAAAAAATACTAATGGAAAATAAAGAAGAAGGAAATAAATCCAATAAATTGATAAATATACCTTCTAGGAAAACCAAGAGAACAACAACTAAAAAATTCAATTTGGGAAGAGCAAAAAATGGTTCCACAATAGGAATTCTAATTAAAGACAAAAAAACAAGAAAAAAAATAATGGACGCTCAAAAAGAAATGAAAAAAAAAGATATTACTGAAATTAAAAAATATTTATATGACCACGGACTAATTAAAGTTGGAACATCTGCTCCCGCAAATGTAATAAGACAAATGTATGAATCATCTATGTTAACAGGAGATATTCAAAACATTCAAGACGGGGTATTAATGAACAATTTTTTATCCCAGGAAGAATAATTTGGGAAGATTAAATTTCTTGATTTAATATAAATATGACATGTATAAAATCAATAAAGTCTAAATTAACAAAAGAACAATATCAATATTTAGTAAATTTAGAGTCATTTATTAATAGTAAATTAAGTTTTTATGGTAGCATTGAAAGAGATGATTTTTTCATGGGAAGTAGTGATTTAGATATAGATATTATAACTCCTAATATGCATAATATATTATTCAAGTTAAGACAATATATTGGAATTCCTAACAATGAAGTACTACATGTAAAGTGGACAACAAACAATCCTCGTCCCTATACATTCGAATGTTTAAAAATTAAGCATAACAATGGTATAGTTAATTTAGAAATTAGTATTTATGATGAAAAGTACAGGAAAAATTTAGAGATTGTTAGAAACTTCAAACGAACTATGCTCTCTCCTATTATGGTCTTTTTTTTGATAACTATAAAAATTTTATATTATAAATTGAATTTATTGTCAAATTCTCAAATGAAACAAATAAAACGATTTGTTATGAACGATTTATGTGGACACAAAGATGAATATATGGCAGTGAAAAATACCTAAAGCTTTTTACATTTATTTAAATAATGTTATTAATTGAGGATTATTTATATAAAACAATAGAGTATAAAAAAGAATATGGAGACAAAACTATAATCTTTATGCAGTGTGGATCATTTTTTGAAGTATATGCTTTAGTAGATGGAGATAATTATATTGGAAGTGAAATTGTTAGGTTTTCACAAATATGTGACTTAAATATAGTCGAAAAAAAAGCGACTTTACATTCAAAGCAAGTTGTTATGGCAGGGTTTAAAGAACCTTATTGGGAAAAATATACAAAAAAAATGCAAGACCAAGGATTTTCTGTAGTAGTTTATACACAAGATGAGGCATGTGCCAATACAACTAGAAGTCTATTTGGGATATTTTCACCGGGTTCCTATTTTACCGATTCTCCAGACCAAGTATCTAACTATTGCTGCTGCATTTGGATAGAGAAGTTTAATTTTTCAAAAATTCATAATTATTCCTTGGTAATAGGTGTGTCTTTGGTCGACATTTTAACAGGATATTCACAAATTTTTGAATATAATGAACAATACTCAAATAACCCCAGCACATATGATCAAGTGGAGAAATTAATTTCTGCCTATGATCCATCGGAAAGTATCATAATTAGTGATTTCGACGTTTCGGAAATAGATACTATTTTAAATTATATACAATTAGATAATAAAAAAGTCCATCGAATTGATAGACGATCTAACAAAAAAATAGTTTCCAATTGTGAAAAACAGACATTTCAAAAAGAAATACTAACCAAGTTTTTCCAGGTTAGCGATTTCACTTCATTCTATCAACCCTTTATGGAAAATCCCTTAGCGACACAATCCTTTTGTTATTTGTTAGATTTCCTGTATCAACATAATGCCTATTTAGTAAATAAACTTTCCTGTCCAGAATTTTATAATCAAACCGAGCGTCTTTTATTAGCGAATCATTCGTTAAAGCAACTAAATATAATCAGTGAATCTGGTGATCAATCAAAAAAATCTGGAATGGTGAATTTGTTAAATGAATGTTGCACGAATATGGGAAAAAGAAATTTCAAGTTCCAATTTTTAAATCCGATATGCAATGTGGAAAAATTAAAATTGGAATATGAAATCATTGATGAGTTACTAGAAACGGATATTGAAGATTTACGAAGTTTATTACGATTTATTCCTGATTTATCTTTATTAAAAAGAAAAATTATAATGGATAAGATTACTCCCAAAAATTTGTATAAATTGCATATTGGTTTGGTTAAAATAAATAATTTGTTAGATAAAATTACAGATAACCGGTCTTGGCAAAAATATTTTTTGTATAAAAGAGGAATAAAAATTGATGAAACGTATCGTTTTGTTAATATTTTAAAATCATTATTGGAAACGAAATTCGATTTGGAAAAATGCAAATATGTGGACAATTGTCAAAAATTTGAAAATAATTTTATCCAATCAAATGTAGACTTAAATTTGGACCAAAGTATTTTAGAATTAAATAAAAAGGAAAAAGAATTGCAATTAATTCAACAATATTTAAATAATTTATTATCCAATGTGGAAAAATCAAAAAAAAAAGATGTTGATTTGGTAAAGTTTCATGAAACAGAAAAAAATAATTTAAGTTTGGTATTAACTAACAAAAGAAGTAAGTTGTTAGAAACACAAATAGATAAATTGAAAGATAAAAAAGTGATGATTGAAGAAAATAATCACAATATATCATTGGATTTAAGTAAAATTATATTTTCCAACCAATCGTCTACAAACAAATTTATTCAATCCCCAGAAATTGTAAATATTACAAAAGATATTTATGCTTTAAAATTGCAAGTTATGGAAAACATATATTTTGCGTATAAAGATATTGTAAAAGAGTTTGAAGATAAAACAAATTTATTGGAAGAAATTGAGGCAGTGGTAGTTATTATAGATATGGTGGTTTGTAAAGTCTATTTAAGTGCAAAATATAAACTGAGCAAACCATTAATAAGTAATCAAGGGAATAAATCATTTATAAATTGTACAGGATTAAGGCATTTGTGGATTGAGGAATTTTCAAAGAACGAAATTTATGTTCCTAATAATATAGATTTGGGATGTAGCGATACTAAAGGAATTTTGCTTTATGGGACGAATGCAGTGGGAAAAACATCCTTTATTAAATCTATTGGAATAGCCTTAATAATGGCACAAGCAGGATTGTTTGTCCCTTGTCAATTGATGGTTTATTACCCTTACCAATCATTGTTTACTCGTTTACTAGGGTGTGATAATATGTTTAAGGGATTATCAACGTTTGCAGTTGAAATGAGCGAATTAAGAAGTATTTTAAAGTTTTCCAATCAAAATAGTCTAGTGTTAGGAGACGAATTATGTTCAGGAACGGAAAGTGTTTCCGCAAAAAGTATTTTTGTTGCAGGAATAAAATATTTATATGAAAAGGATGCCAGTTTTATATTTGCAACTCATTTACATGAAATAATAACCTATGATGAGGTCGAGAAAATGAAAGAATTAAAATTAAATCACATGGAAGTAATCTTTAATCGTGAAAAAAATCGACTTGAATATAATCGTCACATTAAAGAGGGCCCAGGAGAATCCATATATGGTTTAGAAGTATGCAAAGCATTAGATTTACCAGTGGATTTTTTAGAAAGTGCCAATGACATTAGGATGAAATACAATCCGTCGACAAAAAGTATATTGGATAGAGCAAAATCTAATTATAACGCTGATAAAATTAAAGGAAATAAATGTGAAATTTGTAAAGTAAAAAATTCATCAGAAATTCATCATTTAATTCCTCAAAAAGAATTTACTGAAAAAATATCAACTATTAAAAATTTTACACTTAGAAAAAATAATATTGCTAATTTATGTAGTATTTGTGAAACATGTCATGATAAAATTCATAAAGATGGAATTATGTATAAAAGAATAAAAACAACAGAGGGTTATGATTTAGTGGTAATTTGAATTTATCTTATTTAAAATAAATAATATTGTATATTAAATGGAAAGAAAATTATTAGAAGAAATAGTAGAAGATGTGTCTGATTTACGAAAAAAATTACCCTCTTCATTAGTGAATAAAATAAATTATATAAATTTGGTAAAAACTTATTCGATTGTAATAGAAGGGAAACAAAATTATGTTAATTTAAAATCTTATTTAAGTAGAACCGGCTATTCTGACTTTCAAAACAAAGAGGAAAACGAGAATTTTACATTAGTATTTCAAAATAATGGTTTTAATCAAATATCCAATATATTGTCTATAGATCCAGATGGTAATTTAGGAAATAAGAGAAACACAAATCATTCAATAAATGATGAAAATTATAATAAAGAAATAGAGGATTTAAACAAAATCAATAATAATAATAAATTAATAATAAATCAACAAAACAATATAATTGAAAAATTAAAAATAACAGCCAAGGATAAAACTGAACAAATTAATAACATCAAAAAACAATTGGAAATCGAACAAAAAGAAATTATTCAAAAATCAATTAATTATTATGAAGAAAACCTACAATTTAAAAACCAACAAATTAAATCTATGGAGGAAGCGTTTAAAAATTTAGAAAAGACAAATCGTGAATTGCATAATGAAAAAATACAATTAGAAAATAGTATAGGCAAAATAAAACAAATGTATATTCACAAAGAAGAAATTGAAAAACAATATTACCATAGACAGATTTTTTCGGACAAATTGCGTTCTATTATGCTTAAAGAAGAAAAACTAACATTAATGTTATGTATATTAGGAGTCGATCAACAGGTTATAGAGCAAAATTTAGCAGATTATATAATGAATTATTAAGTATAAAAGAGATAAAAAATATATTTTGTTAATCAGTTGTATTTAAAATAAAATTGATTAAAATAATCTAAATAATTCCTATTTATAATACAAAGATGAGTAAAAATAATTTGCAATCCCAAGTGCCCAGTAGAATCATTGGTATTCAATTTAGTTTACTATCTCCAGATGAAATAAGACGTGGTTCTGTTGCTGAAATTACAAGTAGGGATACCTATGTAAATAATAAACCTGTCATTAATGGATTATTTGATCCTCGCATGGGTGTATTAGAACCAGGATTAATCTGTCCAACAGATGGATTAGATAATATGCAAACTCCTGGCTATTTTGGGCATATTGAGTTGGCAAAACCAGTATTTTATATTCAATATTTAAGTACAATTTTAAAAGTCTTGAAATGCGTATGTTTTAAATGTAGTAAATTACTTATTAATAAAGAAAAATATAGTAAACTTTTGCAATTAGGAAATGAGCAAAGGTGGAAGCAAGTTAGTGTATTATGTAGTCGCGTAAATAGATGTGGGGAAGAAACACAAGATGGTTGTGGTTGTTTGCAGCCTTTTAAAATAAAAAAAGAAGGATTAGCAACAATTATTGGTGAATGGAAAAATTCACAAAAGGATGAAGATAATATAGTTATTCCTTTGACTCCAGAATTGATATTGAAAATATTTATGAGAATTTCCGATCAAGATGTTGCATTTTTGGGGTTTAGTCCTGTATGGTCTCGTCCTGATTGGATGATATGCCAAGTTTTGGCAGTTCCACCCCCTGCAGTTCGGCCATCGGTTAAACATGATGCGCAACAAAGGAGTGAAGATGATTTAAGTCATATATTAGTTAACATTATAAAGACAAACAAAACGCTTCAAGAAAAAATACAGAACAACGCGCCGTCGAATGTAATTAATGACTGGCTGATGGTTTTACAATATTATATTGGATGTATGGTGGATAATAAAATACCTGGTGCAAATCCAGTTGCCCAAAGATCAGGTCGTCCATTAAAATCCATAAAAGATAGATTGAATGGTAAGGGTGGAAGAATGAGAGGAAATTTAATGGCGAAAAGAGTTGATTTTAGCGCAAGATCAGTAATTACTGCTGATCCAAACATCTCCATTGGTCAATTAGGTATTCCTTTAAAAATAGCAAAAAACATTACTAAACCCGTTGTTGTGAATGATCGAAATCGTGAATTTTTAATGAAACTTGTGCAGAATGGTCCAGAAGATTGGCCAGGGGCAAAGATATTAGAAAGGAAAACTGGAGAAAGTATTACGTTACGATATATAGATCGCAAAACCATTGTGTTAAATAATGGTGACATTGTTCATAGACACATGATGGATGGAGATGCTATTTTGTTTAATAGACAACCTACTTTACATAGAATGTCAATGATGTGTCATATTGCCAAAATTATGAAAAAAGGGGATACATTTCGAATGAATGTTGCGGATACAAAGCCATATAATGCAGATTTTGATGGAGATGAGATGAACTTGCATATGCCACAAGACGTTGAATCAGAGTCGGAACTAAAAAATTTAGCGGCCGTAAAATATCAAATAATTAGTCCAGCAAACAATGCATCAATTATTGGTATTTACCAAGATTCAATGTTGGGATCCTTTCAGTTTACTAGAAAAAATGTCCATTTTTCAAAAGAAAAGGCAATGAACTTGCTGATGATGTTTAATCACGTGAATACAAAGGAACTAGAAGAAGGTAAAACGACGAATTTTGATTTGTTATCACAAATTCTTCCCCCTTTATCATTAAAATCCAATAATAAAGCTTTTGATTCTGACAAAGATGATGTAAAGGATACAAATAATATTATAGAGATTATAAATGGACAATATATTCGAGGTCAAATTGATAAAGGAATATTAGGTTCTGGTTCTAAAGGTATAATTCATCGTATCTGTAACGACTTTGGAAATACAGCTAGTTTACATTTTATTGATGACTGGCAAAATATCATAACAGAATATTTGAAATCTTCATCGTTTAGTGTAGGAATTAGTGATTTGATAGCAGATAAAAAGACTAATGATGAAATTGTTACTGCAATTACGAACAAGAAACAAGATGTAAAACAGCTAATTGACGAAATAAAATTGGGAGTATTTGAAAATAAATCAGGAAGAACCAATGAGGAAGAGTTTGAAACTAAAGTAAATAATATTTTGAATCAAGCTGCAGCTGAGGCAGGAAAAATTGGGTTAAAAAGTTTATCCAAAGACAATCGTTTTGTAACGATGGTTAGTGCTGGTTCAAAAGGAAGTGATTTAAATATTTCGCAGATGATTTCTTGTCTTGGACAGCAAAACGTGGATAGTAAAAGAATTCCTTATGGTTTTGAAGATAGAACACTCCCTCATTTTAGTAAATATGATGATTCTCCAGTTGCACGAGGATTTGTCGAAAGTTCATATATAAATGGTTTATCTCCTCAAGAACTATTCTTTCATGCCATGGGGGGTAGAGTAGGTTTAATTGATACGGCAGTAAAAACTTCTACAACTGGATACATACAAAGGAGATTAATCAAAGGTATGGAAGATTTATCTGTACATTATGACATGACAACAAGAAATAGTAAAAATAAAATTGTTCAATTTCATTACGGGGACGATAATTTTGATACTATTAAAGTTGAAAATCAAGATCTTCCTTTTATATCGAAATCAATAGAAGAATTATATTCTCATTATGCGTTTGCAGATATTGATAGCGTAACAAAAAAGTTAATAAACAACATATTTGTTAAATCTGTTGCGAGAAGAGTTAACACCCAAGAAGCTCAGTTTAAAGTTAAAATTAAACCCTACATTGATAATCTTGTAGAACAACGAAGTAAAATAATTAAATATGTATTTAAAAATAAAGATAAAAAAAACAGAGTTCATTTACCAGTGGCTTTCCATTTTATTATTGAAAATCTAATTGGGCAACAACATATAAATGCAAGGTCAATGGTTGATATAACACCACTAGAAGCAATGCATATTATAGAAAATGGATATAATGATTTGGAAAAAATTTATTATGCACGTCCAAACGAATTATTTAGAACATTATACTTTTATTTCCTATCTCCAAAGTATTTACTATTTGTAAAGCGTATTAATGCCAAGGCATTAGAGTTATTGATAGAAAAAATCAAATTGACATATAAGCGTGCATTAATTAACCCAGGAGAAATGGTAGGCACAATTGCTGCTCAAAGTATAGGTGAACCAACTACTCAGTTAACATTGAATACGTTTCATTATGCAGGTGTAGCATCCAAATCCAACGTAACTCGTGGAGTACCGAGAATAGAAGAAATATTATCACTTTCAAGTGAACTTAAAAATCCTTCATTGACAATATTTTTAAAACCCGAAGATGAAGCCGATAAAGATAAAGCTACCTCTATTATGTATACGTTGGAACATACAAAGCTAAAAGAATTAGTGAAAAATATTGATATATGTTTTGATCCAGATGATTCGGCTACCTTATTTGAAGAAGATGCAATTATGATTAAACAATTTAAAGAATTTGAGTCTATGGTTGAAAGTTGTTTAGAAATTCCTGGTCAAGAGGTAGATCAAAACCAATCAAAATGGATCGTTCGACTAGAAATTGATCCTGTAATTATGTTGGAAAAAAACATTACTATGGATGATATAGACTTTTCAATTAGTAGTGTTCATGGAAGCGAAATTAATTGTATTTATTCTGATTTTAATGATGATAAATTAATATTTAGAATAAGACTTAGCAATGTAATTAAAAATTCAACTAAAAAATCAAAAGTATCCAGTTTGGATCAGTCAGATCAAATCTTTATACTTAAGAATTTTCAGGAACAATTATTAAACAATATTGTAATTAGGGGAATTAAGAAAATAGATAAGGTAATTCTTCGTAAAATTAAAGATTATGTGGAAGAGGATAATTTGTCCTTTAAAAACAAAGAAATATGGGTACTTGATACAATTGGAACCAATTTACTTGAAGTACTTGGTTTAGATTGTATAGATCAAACTCGAACGATTAGTAATGATATAATGGAAGTGTATAATGTCCTTGGTATTGAAGCGGCTAGAGAAGTAATATATAATGAATTGGCAGAAGTGATTGAATTTGATGGTACATACTTAAACTATCATCATATGGCATTGTTATGTGATAGAATGACTTATAATTCAAAATTGGTATCGATATTCAGACATGGAATCAATAATGATAACATTGGTCCAATTGCCAAAGCATCCTTTGAAGAGACACCTGAAATGTTTTTAAAAGCAGCTAGGCATGCAGAACTGGATACAATGAGAGGGGTATCCGCCAATATTATGGTGGGCCAAGAAGGATATGTGGGAACAAATGTATTTCAAGTAATATTAAATTTAAAAGATATGTTGACTCAGAAAGGGAAGGAGTTTAAACCAGCAGACACGATGCAAGAGATTGAAGAAGAAATGCTTGGAATAAAAGAGGATGGAGACTTGGAATGTTCTATATCCAAATTAAAGATTGATACTAAAGTTAAAGAACTACAAGCAATTAATATGGGAAAAGTCGACAATGACTATGATCCATTTGCTTAATAGGATTATAGTATTATAAATATAAACATAAAGATATTTATTTATAATAAAATAGATTAATATTATAAATGAAATATGAATTATATAGAATATTATTTTATAAAGGACTAGAGATTAATCCAATGTCACACGAGGATCTTATAAAATGGAATAATATTTATGAAAAAAAAGATTATAATAACAATAATTTTATATATTATTTTTTTATCCGAAATGTAGCTTTGAGTTATTCATTGGAAAATCAAAATCTTTATTGTTTCTTAAAATTAAAGTATCAAGTCCTCAAGAGCTTTTTAAATAATTCATTTTATTCACCACCTACTTTAGAAAAATTATTAATCTTAAATGGAAAATGTTTTAAATGGATGGTTGCCTTGAAAAAATTTTATTTGATTTTATGTAGTAGACAATCTCCCAAAATATCTTTGGATTTAAGCTTAAACCCAATAGACAATAATATGAAAAATGTTATTTTACTTAGAGAACAAAAAACTAATTATTTATTTAAATTATCAGACTTGTACAATATTGTAATAAATAATTTAACTGATCATAATCATTTTTTTTTACAGATCAAAACTATAACTAATCCATATACAAATTTGCCTTTTACCATTCATAATATGTATAATATTTATTTCGCATTAAAACAAAGTAATCTACCTTTTTGCATTTTATTACATCAATTATATTTGGAAAATTTTTGTATAAAATGTTTTCAAAGAGAAAATGAATATATAATAAAAGATGAAGTTATAAAAAGATTTGTAAAATACGGACATAATTCTGAGATTGCACAAGAAATAAAATTTATGCTTAATTCTAACAAATATACTAATAAGTGGTCGATTTCCCCTGATTTTCCGGAAGAAGAATTAATAAAAATTTTTAAACCATTTTTACATATGCGATTGTATAATTTGTTAGGGCCATCTGAATGTGAAAAATACCAAGTTAGTAAACTCAAACTTGATTTTTATTTATGCCAGTTATATAAAAGTAATCCAACTTTTGGAAGAAAAATAATTCGTCTTAAACCGAGGAGAACAGAATTTATAACAGAATGCATTAGTTATGTAGAACTTGAAAAAAAGTATTCTGAGAAAGATTTTTCAAATTCTATTCTTTCTTCATTAAACAGCTTTGTGGATGTTTATAACATGATAGCCCAATTTAACTCAATGCCTTCCTTTAGAATCCCCTCTCCTACTTTAAATAGATTGGATGATCAACTCATCAATATAGCTATTCCACATTTTCAATATGAATTAGCGTATGATCCTGAGGAATATGGGGAAGATGTAGTTGATGATGGAGAAGATGAACATGAAGAAGAGGTGGAGAACGATGAATTAAATCAGGAAGACCAAAAAGTCGATTATGACGATAAAGAAAATTAAATTAGTACATACAATCTAAATATTTAACTTAATCCTCAATAATTATCATATCGTTTGTTAATTTCTTTGGAAGTTTAGATTTTTCAATATCAAATTGGATAGGTTTTTTTGGAGTAAATTTATTAATATAATCTTGAATTTTAGTGTCATCTTTTACATTGTTAAGATTCTTAAAACACGATAAATTAATTTTTTCCTTTGGCAGTTTTACTTTCCCTTTTTCATCAATTACAACTTTAAAATTTGGAATGGTAATATTGATTTGTGATGGTAAAATTATGTTAACAAGATAATCTTCTTCATCATTATTAAAAATAACTATTTCTCTAACTTGGTAATTATTTTCACGAAGAGCAAAAGGAGATATATATACTGAATTAATGTGCAAGTTATTAAGTAGAATCCATAAATCTAAATTAGACAACCAATAATCATCTTGTAGAATATATTCTTCTAAATAATTTAGAATATTAAGTTCACGGGAAGGAAATTTCTTGCCTTCAGAAATAAAAATTTTAATCAAATTATTTTGATTTATATTTTTATCATTTATTAAATACTTATATTGGGTTATTAATAACTTCTTAATTTCTTCTGTAGTTATATTTTTTTTCTTTATCTCATAAACTATATCTTTTAAAAGTTTATATCCACAAGAGATACTATTTTCATAATTTAATTCATTAAAAGATTCGGGAAAACAAGACTTCCATTTTTTTGAAATAATTTTAGTTTTTTTCATTTTACATAGTTTATCTTTTTCTTCTATTTTGCGGCCTTCCTCAAATTTTAATTCATCTATTTTTACTTTTGGAATTTCTTTATCTGGGAAAACTTCTACTCTTGGTTCTTCACTTATTAAACTTGACGAAGTTTCATTAGGTGGGTGAGCCGTATCGTAAGTATTAAAATTGGCAAATTCATTTATTTCAATAGGAAATTTATTCTCAAAAAAGGATTGGGTAATTAAGGATTGGAGTATTAATATTTCATCTTCTTTTAAATTATAATCTCTTTTTCCAAAAGAAATAAAGGTTTGTGGATTAAGCAGAAAAGACTTAATTCTATTGTATCGCAATATTTCATCCGCCAATTTTGAAAAGTAAAATTCTTCATTGTTTGTATTGGTGACTAAATTATATTTTGGAATTACTAAATTACAGCTGCCATCATTAAATACACATACTGGTTTATTGGCATTACATTTGTCAATAGGTAAAACAACACAAGTGTAAATATCATTTATTTCATTAATATTAAATCCTCCTTCTTTTGTAACAAATATAACTTTTTTGCTAAGGAGTTTACGAATGCCTTCTTTCATTGCAGACAAACGTATATCATAGGTTATCAAATTATTATTACTTATATTTTCTATCTCCTTACGAATATTCAGGTTTTCATATTTATTGATTTCTATTTTTAATGTATTTCTAAAAGAATTATAGAATTTGGATTCCAAGGATATTCTTTTTATAAAATCAATACGCTCTATATCTTTTTCTTTGGAAAGTTGGGTAACGATGTCTGCAGCTAAATAATTATTTTCTTCAATTATTGGGTACTTTGGATTAGCTTCAGTAATTGGTAGTGGAGGATCAATTTGAATAAATTGATTCGTAGGAGATAAAATACCGACAATAACTTTTTCTTCGGCAATTTGTACCATTCGATGTTGATCATGGGAGAAAAAATATTCTAACAAATTCATTGTGTTAATATAGGTGTTCCAAGTTACTTCGTTAAACATTTGCTCTTCAATACCATGAACTGGGCTTCCCGGATAACAAGGAACAAATCCTTGGAATTGTGAATTAGAAACTAGAAAACCAATGACTTTGCCTTGGAAATTAATAATTTGTTGGGTTATTCCTAGTTTTTTTTCTTCTAGTTTTTTCAACAATTGTTTACTTTTAATCGGAGGCAAAAATTTATAAACCTTCATTGAATTAGGAATTGGTTGGCATTTTAAATTCATTATTGGATCAATAATGTTTTCCATGATGACTCTTAATTGGCCATTTGTATTTTTATCTATTTGATAAAAAATTTGGGAAACTTGAATGTTTTTTTCATTATTCGTATAACTAAAAATGGGTTCATAAAAATTGCCTTGTTTAATAATAATTATTGAACCCAATTGAGGATCATATTTTTGTGATGAATATTGGTTTGTAGGACATATAATTTCAACATTATTTGTTTCATCATTGTTAACTACTTCAATTAAAATCATGTTAATGCCATTTCTGAATAAGTAATCATTAGGTTTGGTTATTATATCCCATAAATAGGTATAATCTATAAGAATGGAATCATTTTTCAAATAATTTATAAAATTTGTAAAACTATCATTTAATTTTTCTTCATAACTTTGTATATTTTTATTGTGTTTGGAGGCAAATATTGAAATAAGATCTCCATTTTGGTAAGTAGAAAAAGTGGATTTTTTTAAGGAATTAATGATCAGTTCTTTCATTTGTTTTATGGAGGGAACCATTGTTGTAGCATTTGGAAAATAGTTTTTAATTTTATATTGTTTAGACTTAGGATCTGTAATTCCATAAAATAATATAGTGGCAATAGCACCTATAAATGATTGTTTGTAACTATTTTCCACTCCTAACCTCAATAAACATGTAGATCCTGGAGATATAGTGAATTTGTTAATACTACAACCTTGATTTAGGTCCTTAAATACTTGTTCAATTGGGGTAGGTAAATATCCCCATCGACCATCTGACAATGGAACCTTTTCAGGACCTTTAATATAATTATCCTTGTCTTTTAATTTCATTAGAGGCTTTGACCCGTCTTCTTGTTGTTTATCCATGGAGCAATTATTTTTTTTGTCTTTATAGGGCAATTTATAACAGCAAGGAATGCAATGACCATTTGGAGTAACTTCTTTGTGAAAACCAGGATATCTAAGTTTTGAATCTTCATAAAATTCAAAAATAGATTTCCCTTTGGGAACAGATTTTGCATTTTTTGGGATAATGGCATCTTTTCCCCCACACTCTCCATCATCTACTTGCTTTTGGGATAGTGGTTGATTATTTAATAAACACCAATATTTAGGACACATGTAATAATGAGTGTTGTTAGGAGAGGAACCATATTTAATTACGTCTTCTCCATAGTATTCGCCATCCTTTGTTTTCCCAATCAGACCATTGTTTTTTTCTTTTAAAAATTTGTCAAATTCACTTTTTGTTAAGATTGTGGGTTGTCTTCGAGCGGAGGAAGGGCACATTCTAGAATATCCATCAAATTTTCCATCTCTTAATGATAAAAATAATTTAGGGTCTCTTTTTTCAAGAAGTGATTGAAAATAATAAGGATTACTTAGTTTTAGTCCTTCAACTGATTTTTTTAGAATCTTACTATCCTCCGCTATTTCATCTACTACCATATTGGTATTTTCTTTTTGAGACACGGATTTGTTAGATGGCATAAACAAATCTTCTTCCAATACGACCCTGGATTCTTTCTTTTCACTTTCTGGTTTCATAATTTCTTCCATTTTTTCGGACATTGGTTGGCTAGAAGGCAAGGATAAATCTTCTTCCAATACGACACTGGATTCTTTCTTTTCACTTTCTGGTTTCATAATTTCTTCCATTTTTTCGGACATTGGTTGGCTAGAAGGCAAGGATAAATCTTCTTCCAATAAGACACTGGATTCTTTCTTTTCACTTTCTGGTTTCATAATTTCTTCCATTTTTTCGGACATTGGTTGGCTGTTTAGTAATGAAAGGTCTTCAGATAATACTTGACTAGAGTTATCATCAATTTGTAAATCTGTTATTGAAACAGGAATGGATGTTGAAATATTATTTGATCCCGAAGATTCATCATCAAGCATCGGAGAATCACTCTCCGCACCACCTAATTGTTCATCTTCTTCCTCTTCTTCTTCGAACCCTAAAGCATCTAACAAATCATCCATATTATTTTCAAAAACATCTGGGATTGCTTGAATCTGGTCATATTTTATTGTTTCTTCTTCAATAAATGGAACATCATTTTTTAAAATAGATTCTTCACTTACAGCAATCATATCATCAAACTTTAGATCCCTCACTTTTTTGGATGAACAAGACTTTTTTAAATTAATTACATCTAAACCGGTAGATTGGATATCTTGTTGAATATGAAGTAGAGAATTTATATAGAGTTTAATAAGATGTAAATATTCAATATTATTAATTGAATCAATAGAAAATAAGCATGTATTGGTAATACTATCATAGGAAACGGAAGTAAAAAATCCTGGATTCTGTCTTATAGTAATCGCTCTATTCCGCATGGTGCCCTTGATTATTTGTTCTTCATTAACAACACTCAATACTAAATCAGTTGCTTTTTCTTCATTAATATTTGGGAAATTGCTTATTAATTCACTAATAATATTTTCCACGGAATAATTTTGATTTTGTTTTTCAATAATAAAAGCCTGTTGACTATCATATTCATTAAAGTTATTTACTCTTTTATACCTTAATTTAAGCCCGCCTTTTAGGTTATCATTTTCTGTTACAAATATGGTATTAAAACAACTAGAAATAGAATTAAATTTCAGTTCTTTGGATATTCTAAATTTTAAATCATATGTAAGACGATTAATCATTATGTTTTGATCACGAATTGATTTGAAATATTTAAGATCATATCCCCCTTGCTGCAAAAAAGGTTTTAACTTATCAATTAATTTATTAACTGGACCAGATATTATTTGGTCTAATTTAGATTCATCCACTAAATTCGAAAACTCGTTAAAATTATATACAGAAATAAAGCCATTTTTATAAATTTCGATAATCAAGGCGTTGTTAGCATTTTCTCCATAAAAAGTAATTGAGCTTTCTCGGCCTACGCTTTTTATTAATTTAAATATAGTTCCTTTAGCTAAAAATGGTATTTTTTGACCTTTTGTCGAGATAGTATTAGAATATAAACGATAAATATTTTCTTTTTTAATGGACGGATTAAACTTTACAAATGGAAAATCAACATCGCAATTAATTTGCCTAAATATACTCTCAATTGGTAAATTCATAATAAATGGAGTAACTATTTCAATTCGGAAATTTTTTAATCCTTCATTTTCTAAATTATAATCATTTGTTTTTTTACCGAATATATCAATTTTATATAAATCATCAATAATTTTAAAATTTTGATAGGAAGCTGGACTAAGTTGATCCTTGGTTTGTTTAATTAATCTTTTTTTATTGCTTTTTAATTCTTTTGGATTAAATATATTTTCTTGGAATAAAAATGGATAATAAATTTTACTTGCAAATCGAGTATCTAATTTTTTTCGTTCAATAAAGGAAAATACATTTCCAGCTAAGCATAAATATATATTTCTATTTTGAATATTTGCAGTTTCTAATAATAGTGAATTATTAAAGGTAGAATTGTCCTTCCTAGAATTTTCTAAAAAAGAATCAAAATCGGTAATTTGATAAGGGTTTACAACAAATGGATATTCTTTGGAAAAATGAATTTTCTGACCTAATGGTTTTGATAATAAATACTTTTTATTAGTCAAATCTAATTGTATAATGTCGTCGAATGTATACTCTTCTTTATCTGGTATCTCAAAATCAATTGGTGAGCCATTCATATTTTTTAAATTGGAGAGGAATTGTTGGTAACGTAGTTTTGTTAGAATAAGTTGGTTATTTTGGGTTAATAATTGGTATATATAATTTTCATTTAATTTTTCCTCCACAAGAGCAAATAAATAAATTTCAGATGCAGAATGCTCGAATTTTAATCCATTTGCGATTTTTAATTTAATTGTTCCAATTTTATCATCACTATGTATAGGTAAATCCACAAATGTTACGGGTTTGTATTTAAACAATTGTTTTTCTGTAATCCCAAAAATTTCATCAAACGTCACATTATCAGGATCAGAATTCCATAATTTTTCTAATTTATCGGTACCAAAGTTTCCAAATATATAAACATGTTCTAATCCAGAATCATTTAATAGATGTATCTTATAGACTGGTATATTTTGATTCATTATATTATTTATATAAATTAAATTCTTTATATAAATATAAAATTTCACATATCATAAAAAGGATTATCATTTATATCCATTCCGCAATAGGGTTGAGGATTTTTTTTATAATCAATAGGTGCGTAAAGTTTAAGTTCAACTGCTTCCTGGAGAAGAAATTTAAAATTCTCCCAGAATACTCTTTTATGACCTTGGGATTCCGTCATAACATGACTCAATTCATGTAAGGCCACAAAAGTTAAAGTATTTATATCAATTAATTTATTTCCATCTTTAGTAGTATTCAAACAAAAAGCAATCTTTTCCCCTTTATTTTCGCTATATGCAGTGTGTTCACTAGTTGGAAGAGTTTCACATATTTTAGTAGGATTAAAATTTTTACACAAACGTTGAACATTTTCATTGTTGGGATATTTTTTTTTTAATTCTTTGACCAATGTTTTACATGTTTGAGTTACTTCTGCCAATAAATCTGCTGCTAAATGTAATTTTGTTCGTTCTCTAACACAATATTTTTCTCCATCTACATCCGAAATTACACAAGTAAGATTATAATAATCAGACTCGTAATAAATTCTTAAACATACTAATAGAATTATCAAAATAATTGTATATAAAAATAAATCTTCTTTGTTCCACATTACTATATCCTTCGATAAAAAAAACTATTTTAAATATATAATATAATAATGAGTGAGGATTATAACTTTAACTTAGATTTAACAAATGGAAATCATATAGATACAACATTGTTTCGCTATATTGATGCGTTGCATGATTTTAGTGATAAAAGTAAATTAGGAAAGTTAGCCTACGAAGTGTTAAAAGAGCAACACCAAATAAATGGTGATTTTATTAGAGAGGTTAATAGTTCACGTAGCCAATATTCATCCGATAGTAGTCCTGGTACACTTCATAGTCTAATTCGGAATGAGTCTTCAGAACAAAATTATCAAGTTAGCCTAGGAAACCAAGCCCTTACTGAAGGTACATCTCCACTTATTATTGGACCTATAAAGATTGAAGCATTAAATAATCCTGAAAGTCTACCACAGCTTCCTCCTACAGGAAATTTTATCTTAAAATTAATTGGACCAAAAAATGAGCTATATCAAAGTTTTAACCAAATTAATGCTTACCTAGGAAAAACATCACCAAACTTTACATTCACATCATTTGGTGGATATTATGCAAAGGATGCGGTAGCATTAAATGATCAATTTATTGAAGACCTAGCAGGACAAAAGGGCAAATATTTATTAGCAGGATTAATAGACCCGGCATCAGGCTCAACGGAACAAATAACCAATCGACCATTTAATTATGAGATATTTTATACTAATAATTATGATCAAGAAAGAGGAAGGAGGCCTGTTTATGCAAAAATTACATCTGTAGCAAATAAGAATAATGAATATTCAATTAACTTCTATACAAATCCTTTACACAAGGACAGAGATCCAGTAATCGTCAACACAGGTACAAAGCATAGTAGTCCAAGTATTGAAAACATAAGCAAATTTGTAAATGAAAGATTTTCTCCAAAACAAAAAAATAAAACGTGTGTTAATTTTTTTAGTTCTTTCATTAACAGACAAACTTTAAAAGTTAAAAAAATTTTAGGTGGGGGAAAAGATAGAGGTTTCTTTAAAATGACAAAAGAAGAATTAGCAAATGTCAGAAACATTGATTGGTCTCCATTATTTGGTAATTTACTTATCAATTATTCACGAGCTATAGGTAAGGATATGAATACTATTACTCCTTTCCAAGCAATAAATTGTTTAATAAGTTTAAAAACCAATGGTGACCAAAGTTATTATTACGATGCATTATGTTTTAAAAATGCTAGGACAAGGCCTTCCGCCGTTTTTTCAAATGACCAATTTCTAATTGATTACATTTTATATAAAAAAGATGTAGGGATTTTTAATAAAACAAAACTAGGTTCTAATTTAGTAGTTCAAATATTTATACCTCAGGTTAATCTACAAGAATTAGAAGAATTAAATCAACAAACCGAGGAGCAAAATGAGGCTATAGTGTCAGATGCAGCAAGAATAAAAAGCAATTTCGACAATACCTTAGGAGAATTTTATAATAATTTTGTTAATAACCCGTATAAAAATATTCTATTTGCTATAGATTCTACTCCCGAAGGACGAAATAATGCAAAATATAAAATAAATAATATTGATATTTCTGCTGCAAATATAACACTTTTTTATTATAGTTGTTTTCAACAATTAAATAATTTTTTGTTTTATTTTAAACAAATTGAAAATTTTAATACAAACCATCAAAATATTCTGTCTATTAATAATGAAAATGAAACTTCTGTTAGTAAAAAACCAATACCAGATGTTTATATAAATAATTTAATATATATCAGAGATATTTTCATTACTTTTAATGAAGAAACGAGAAATTTATACGATATGTTGAGAAATCAAGGAAATTTAAATGATATAATTATAAATTTTATAAAACGCCAATTTGACGAAATACCAGATGATATTAGAATGATCAATTTGGATGGATATAAAAAAATAACGATATTTAAAGCTGCGGAATCTATTATAGCAAATAATACCTTATATAAAAAAAAGGGGTTAAATAAATATTTCGTTCCGGCAGATCGATTTTTTCTTAAATATGAATTAATTAAAAAGTTATATAATAAATTTGAGAATGACGAATTTCCTTCATTTGCAATACCAGAAGTAGTTATGGAAAATCCGGATCATTCTGTTGGAGAACAGAATCCAGAAGGTATGGAAAATTTGGTTCCAATTCAAGGAGAACAGCTTCCGGAAGGAACTAGTTCTGATCAGGACAATGAAGATCGGCTTATGGATACAGGAAGTTCACAGCAAGAAGTCAATCCTCCAATTCAAGGAGAACAGCTTCCAGAAGGAACTAGTTTTGTTCAGGACAATGAAGATCGGCTTATTGATACAGGAAGTTCACAGCAAGAAGTCAATCCTCCAATGAGTGAAGAAGAAGCTAGATTAGAGAAAATGAGACAAGCTAGATTAAGAAAGTTTGGAATTTTTACATCTGATCAGCAAACTATAGATACAACTAGACAATCAGAAGAACCGCCAGAAAGAGTACTAAAAAAGGCTAGATCTGGAATTAGAGAATATAATCCTGAAAATTTTAAAGGTGGAAACCCAATTAGTGATGAAGATAGAAAGCTCTATAAATCAATAAAAGATAATACCGATGAAATACTTGGCGAGTATTTATATAGAGCTGAATCATTTTTCAAATCAACTGAATATACAGGTATTAATAATCTAGTTTATCCTGTAGAAACATTAGAAGCAGATAGCAATGCTACATATGAACAAGCTGAATGGCCAACACATCCAATAGACCTGTTATTTCAACCAATATATGAAATAGTGGACAATTACAATTTTATAAATCAAGTAATAGAAAACACACAAGATGAACTAGTTATAGATCTCTATGAATGTTTAAATAATGAAATGTTAGAGGTAATTTATGTACAATATAATGAATGGTTTTCTCATATTTATAAAAAGGATGACTTAATTATTATACCTCAACCTCAAACTTCAGGACAATCTTTATTTAGACAAGTTGTTGATTCCCAAAATTCAGGATTGGAAGATAAGTATGCAATAGTGGGTGATGGATCTCAAGGTTCTGTATGGGACGAAAATTATGTAAACTCTGATGCAGCGAATGTTACAGATGATGAAGCAACACTTGGATCCATCACCCCTTATCACGGATGGGGAGGAGGAAGAAGAACAAAAAAAAGACAAAATAAACCAAAATCAATAAGAAAAAACAAAAATAAAAAACGAAAAACAAAACGAGTTAGAAATATAAAATCCAAAAAAAATAAGGATATAAAAGAAACGAAGCAAAAGAAAACCATTAGACTAACTCCTAAACAAAAGCTAAAATCTTTTAAAAAATTAAAGACAAAAAAAAGAAAGAATTAAAAAGTGAAAAAAAAAAATAATAATACATAATAAATTATTATTTTTATTAAATTATTAAATTATTGATATCCTTGACCTAATTCAAGTGGTGGTCTCATAAAGTCAGGCTCAATGGTACTCAAATTCCATGGTCCTACGTTAACTTGAGGGTTAGGAGGTTCGGATCTAATTTGTAAATTGGCGTTTCTTAGAGTTTGTCCAATTGTATCAATACCAATATGATATCCTGCTTTTAATAAATTGATATTCGAAAGGTCACCTTGACCCGCTGGATTCAATTGGGCCCATTCACTATTATTGTCTTTTGGTAACAAATCACTGGGATTTTGAATAGTAGGTTGATTACAAGCACTTGGGATACCTTGAGATGAAGTATTGTTTTTATTATTGACATTGGCATAAGTTGAATTTTGTCCTAATGGTGCAGAAGGTTTAACACCTGATGCGGGATATCCTGAGCTTGATTTGTTGCTATACGCAGAATTATTATAAGCATTCATTTGTTCCTTTCCAGATGAACTTTTACCTGCGTAATATTTATAAAACATAAATATCACATAAAGAACAATTATAGCAATTACAATGGCACCGATTCCATAATTATTCCACAACTTTTTTAGAGAAGCACTCATTATATAAAATAAATGATAAAAAATTTTTCATTTTCCAATTAATTATTTAATTAGAAAATGAACTATTTCTATTTTTAATCTTCTAAAACTTCTAGATTATATTCTAAGTCACTATCGCTATCTTCGGCGTCTATATCTAAAACATGAGTATTTTTTATTTCTTGTGCCTCTAAATATGCTAGTAATGCCTCACTTTTGGCTTTTTTTGCCTTTGCACGGGCTTGTTTATATAAATCAAAGTACACCTGATTGGGTTTTTTCAATGTTATAGGGTCTGAGTATTCGGGAACGTCGATTTCACATTCTATTGGAAGTTCCTCTAAAGATATCCCTATATTATCATCCTCGGATGGTTTTTCCGTTAGAACCAAGTTTTCCAATTCCTCAGAAATTTCCTCTTTAGCGGCTTCTTTAAAACCTCTATCAATATTTAAATTCTGGTTTAAATCCATTTCTTCTAAAGAATCAAACTTTCCATTCTTATCTTGCTCATCTTCAATTAAATTTTCTGCCAAATTAATTGAAACTGCTTTCTTTTCACTTCCTGTAGTATTAGAACGAAACGGGGTTTTAATAAAACATTCATCCAAAAAGGGATCGGGGCTCACAATCATTCCTTGTTTCATTTCAATGATAATTTGAAAATTCCTAGCTGTAAATTTTATTCCTTGTATTTCTAATATGGATATTAAGTTATCAGTGCTTTTCAAATTTGATTGAGATATATCATTATTAGATTCATCGTAAATACGAACATTATGTTTTATATTAGTTCTTAATAAATAATTTTTTCCAGACCTGTAAATTTTTATTATAGAATTGAATGCATTTTCTATATCTCCTTGGTCTAAAGCATTTTCAAACCAGGATTTTGAATTTTCAAATATTAAAGATCTACATTTTTCTTCTAAATCTTCTAGCCATTGGATAAACAAAGTATCCTCTGACACAAACATTAAATCAGTGTAATTAGTTTTTTTACCTATACTAATTCCTTGTTTGGTAACAGACTTAGGAGTCTGGATGTACAAAGGTTTATTGTTATAAAATAGACGAGTAAAATAAGACCCTCCTACATTACTTGGTGGACTACACGTTATTTTGGAAAAATTAAAATCCGGACTTGGTTCAATGATTTGATCCATATGTTAATAAATTTTAAGAAAAATTAACAAGTAAAAACACGCATTTTTTTTTAGGTATTTTAACTAATGAAACATTCATTAATTACTCAATGTTTAGAGATATTAAAATCAAAGGATGTTAGAAACGAAATAAAAATTATATTTTCTCCTGTTACTGATTTAATTTTGTATGAAATATATCCCTATATATATGTAATTATTTCATTAGTTTTTCTAATGTTTGTTTTAATACTATTTATTCTATTATTTCTAATATACATAATGCGTCATATTAAAACTCCTTTATAAAAATAGAGATTGATTATTTATTTTATTGTTTTTTTCTATTTATTATATATAATGGTTCATAAATCTAGAAAAAGAGGAGGAAGTTCCTATATTCCATCAGCTTGGGACTTTGTTTTCAAGAATGTAGGAACTCCAAGTACCCAATTTGCCAATGCACTTGAAATTAAACCAGGAGATAGCATTGCCGAAAGAAGTAGTAATGTAATTGAACCGGTTTGGGACCGCAATCTTATGGTTGGAACATCGGGAGGTGGAAGAAGAAGAAGAAGAAGAGGTGTAACCCGAAGAAGACATAGAGGCAAAAGAGGAGGAGGACCTTGGGGAAACACTATTAAGCAAGCTTTAGTACCCTTTGGATTATGGGGTGCTCAATATATGACCAAGTCCCGCAAAAATCCTTATAAATCAGCTTCTAGAAGAAGACGATCTCGTAGAAAAGCATATAGATGATAAGTTATTTAAACTAAACTCATTTATTACTATTAATTAATGAATTTAGAAGAAAAAGTAAAAAAATATTCTCAAATTGAAAATCTAATTAAACTAAAACAAGTAGAATTACAAAAATTAAGAGATAATAAATCGTTATTAACACAAAGCATTTTAGCAGATTATCAAAGATTTAATCTATCTGAAAAATCTATTCCAAATGAAAATTTCAAACTCCGTGCCTACCAATATAAGCAAAGCACACCCCTTTCATTTACATTTTTAAAATCTTGTTTACACGATATCATCCCTAAGGATACCCAAGTCGAACAGATTATCAATTATGTAAAATCCAAACGATCCAATAAAGTAATTAATGATCTTAAAAAAATAAATTAAAATAATTTTAAATAGAATTAATATATAAGATGTTAGGTCCTTCTGATTTAACTTATTATAAAGATGGGAATAATATTAAAGCAGGCGGCTTTAAAGTGGATGATATACTAAAATATGAGGGATCGATACCTTTCCCTTTTATTCAAACAGGTGGATCAAAAGAGGATAAATTAGGAGTTCCCTCCGGTCTCTTTTATTTATCACAATATGTAGAAAGGGAATATGTGCCTTTCAATACCCATTCTTGTATATCCGACGACTTATATGAAAATTTGTTAGATCTTGTAAAAGATAAAAAAACGACTAATACAAAATCCAAAAAAAGATCAACTAAAAAACATAAAGCAAATAAAAAAAGTAAAAAACGATAATTTATATTTTGCTCCAATTTTTATAATTAAATGGTGACACTAAAATTTGATCGAGTTTATTTTTCCAATAATCAACTCTGTGTTGCATAGCAATATCTTTTTTAGTCAACGGATAAGGAGTTTGTGTATTCATAAGATCTTCTTCTTCAGAAGTAATTTTAGGTTTGTATCCATAACAATTTACTCCAAACTTCAACGCTGGATTTTCCATATATCCTCCATTTACACCAGGTCGACCACAATCATTTTCATGACCTTCTATTTCCTGTAATTCGTCAAAGGTTTTTTGTTGGGTGGGAAACAACGCCATTTGACCATCTGACCACCCATAATTACACCACTCCGCCCCTTTATTATAGGCGTTTTCTATTTGTGAATAAGTGGCTAATTCTGCGCCATAGGCAGTACATAAAGCTTTAGCATCAGGATAAGAATAGGTGTTCTCTGGAATATTAAATACTTGTTTACGTATTTTAATTTCTGGTATTGGTTCCGGTTGGTCACTTGAACTTATATTTATATCTAAATCAGCTTCAGGTTGAAATATATTAGTCAGGGATGTCCAAATATTTAAATTCAAAAAGTACTGGAAAAAATTAATTGCTAAATAAGCCATTATCAACCCACCAATAATAACTAAAGGTATAACATAGGCATTATGTTTTTCTACTTTAGTACTTCCTATATTATCCATTATATTGCTGCTATCTTTTTTAGTAACTTTAATTACTATAGCCAACGCAATAATAACTACAACAATAACTATTATTCCCACTGGATTAACTAACCAATTATTAAACTCATCATAAACTTGAGTAATTTGCGTATTTGATACTGAAGATTCATTGCTCATTTATATATTAATTACTTTTTTTTCTAAAAAATAAAACATAGGCTTTATTGTACAAATTTTGCACATTGGTTTGAATTTCTGTTACTAATCTATCATTAAAATTATACCATTTTCCATCATCGCATTTGACCATTGATGTATAATGGCCTCCCTGTGCACTGCCAGAATGGTTACATATTCCATACAAGTCATAAACATAGTTTTTATTATTATTATAGCCGTTAACATACTTATTCAAGTCTAAATTTTCAAATGGAAAGTATACAATTTTATGTTGTTTTCTATTCATATAATTAAATCGATTTAATGCAATTATTAGTATATTTGGAAAATTATTAATCATTATTGTTTTTTCGCATTTTTGCTCCTTGTTTTTAACTTTATACTCTATTTGTTCGGCAAAAAAATATTCATCTAAACAATCTTCTATTGTAGGATCTTTTTTGGAATTAGGAATTGGCAAATTTAAAATAAAAAATGGCTGGGGAGTTTGAACTAATATACTTAAGTCCTCTATTTTCTTAATTTGAGAAACCATAAATCCATAGAATATATGTAATAATTCAGAATAATTTTTGGAATACATTTCCTTCATTTTATCGTAACTTAATTTAACTATCTTATCTTTTTGATTTTTTACTTGTCCTTTTATATTCATATTCACTTCCCTTGAAATATTTTCATGAATTATATCCATTAAAACAATTAAAAACTCGGAAGCATCATTTTGAGTAAAGCTCGTGAAGTTAACTAGATTATGAGATTTAGCATGATTTTGGAATTCTGTAAGAAATTGATCTGGAGATAAACTTTCGTTGGACCTCTCCATTTCTTTTAGTAAATCAAAAAAATAAGTTACAAGTTGCTTTTTAGGAGTGGTAGATGTTGAAATTACAAAATTCCGAAATTCTGATGTATGGTATAATATTTGAATTATGGAATTCATATAACAAGTATTTCCTAAATTATATAAGCCACAATATTTTTGCATATCAGTTAAATATTATTTAAAATTCTATATTTAAATAAATGTTTAAATTTATTATTATATATCTTTATTATAATGAATTCTGAATCAGAGCGAAATCAAATGAGAATTTTTTGGAGATTATTCGATTTTTTACTACAAGAACATCATATTCTTAATACACGCATTGAAGAATATCAGCGATCTCAAAATGAAATTCGAGAAACATTATTATCGTTAATATCTACTTTACCCCAATATTCTCGATCTACACATTCACGATATCCTATTTCTAGTATTCCTTTAAGAACTACATTTTCTATTCCAGCCCGCGCAACTACAGAAAGCACTGATAATGGGTTAAATGCTACATTCAATATATTGGAAGTTATAAATGATTTAACAGAATCTGTCAATGTACGGCCAACAACTGAACAAATTAACAATGCAATTACTATTTGTCAATTTTCCGACATAATAAATCCCCTAAATACTTCATGTCCTATAAGAAGCGAAGAGTTTAATCCTACTGATGAGGTAGTTAGAATTAATCAATGCAACCATATCTTTTTCAAACCAGAATTACTTAGGTGGTTACAAACAAACGTTAGATGTCCAATATGCAGATATGATATTCGAGGAACAAATAGTAGACAATCTACAACCCCCCAGGTTGACCTTTCGACTCTTTTTCCACAATTTTCTTTTTAATATTCAGCAATTTATTTTACACTACAAAAATCAGCAAATTAACCTAGAAATAGAATAAAACATTTGGTAATAAGAAATTGTTAATAAGATTAAATATTTAAAGGTTGTTATTTTTAGATATTTATATCAATGTCCAAAAGTCAAACCATTTGTTTAAATATGATAGTTAAAAATGAATCTCATATAATTTTACAAACATTTGATAATTTATTAAAGTATTTACAAATATCCTATTGGGTGATTTGCGACACTGGTTCCAGCGACAATACAAAAGAAGTTATACAAAATTATTTTGACCAAAAACAAATCAAGGGTGAATTAATTGATTCTCAATGGGAAAATTTTGGACATAACCGATCAGAAGCACTTAAATTGGCATACAATAAATCCGATTATCTATTGATTTTTGATGCCGACGATTCGATTCATAATAATTTTAAAATGCCTGAAATACTAACAAAAGATATGTATTTACTAAAATTTGGTCCAGGATTTACCTATTGGAGACCATTGATAGTTAATAATAGGAAAAAATGGTGTTTCAAAGGAGTAGTTCATGAATATTTAATCACTATGGAACCAAATAAGTTTTCAGAAGAACATTTGGAAGGTGACTACTATGTTGAATCAGGAAGAAGTGGAGATAGGAATAAATTAGGATCCAAAAAATATCTTAAAGATGCGGAAATGTTAGAAAAAGCATTGCTCACTGAAACAGACCAAGGGATGATCAATCGTTATTGGTTTTATACTGGTCAAAGTTATAAAGATGGTGGAGACTTGGATAAAGCCATACTTTACTATAAAAAAGTAATCAATAATCAATGTTGGGCGCAAGAACAATATTATAGTTGTTTGATGTTAGGAGATATATACAAATGTAAAAATGATAATTGGGAGGCAACAAAATATTACCTTATGTCTGATCGTTTTGATTCTGAAAGAGTGGAAGGAATTACACAAGCTTGCGAAATATATTTTAATCAGCAAAATTATTATTTAGTTGATTTGATTTACAATGATTACAAACAAAAAAAAATAAATCATGTAAATAAATTATTTGTAAATGCAAATTTATATCATGATCAAATTAGTTACTACAATTCTATTTCTTGTTTTTACATAAACAAGAAGGAAAAGGGATATAATATTATTAAGGAATTGTTGATTTCTGATAAATTACCTCAAGATTTAATGAATATATCACTTGGAAACCTACAATTTTACAATGATTTTTTGAAAATAGAATCCTACTCTACACAATTAACTCTTTTTGAGGTTGTAAAATCATTAGTTAAAAAAAAAGGGATTACTAATCCCTTAGGAAATGGAGATTGTAATGCCTGGAATGAACTATTCAAGTATTACCGACCTACTTTAATTCAAGACAAAAACTTTCAATTTAAAAACAAGGATAAACCCAAAGTGATTATTACTTTTACTACATGTAAAAGATGGGATTTATTTAAGCAAACTATAAATTCCATATTAAATACATGGACGGACATTGACAACATAGACTATTGGTATTGTGTTGACGACAATTCGTCAGAAGAAGACCGGGAATTAATGAAAAAAAACTATTCATGGATAGATTATTATTGGAAAAAGGAGGAAGAAAAAGGACATAGATCAAGCATGAATCTCATCTGGGAAAAATTAAAATTATTAAATCCTACCTATTGGATTCATATGGAAGATGATTTTTTGTTTTTTGAAAAAATGGATTATGTTACTAAATCTATAGAATGGCTTAATGAATTAAAACCTTATAATGTTAAACAAATCTTATTTAACCGAGGATACGGCGAAACGATAAAAGACTATAATATTGAATCCTATATAACACTAAATTCAAACTATTCTTTACATCTGCATGATCCAGATAAAAAAGCTACTGGTCCTAATTGTTATTATTGGCCTCATTATAGCTTCCGTCCCTCAATGGTAGAAGTAGATGCCATATTAAAGATTGGAAACTTTAATTCAGAAAATCAATTTTTTGAGATGGATTATGCCCATAAATATATTAAAAATGGCTTTAAGAGTGCTTTTTATAATCAAATTTCTTGTTTACACATTGGCAGATTAACTTCAGAAAGAGGTTTAAAGGATAAAGATAATGCCTATAGTTTAAATAATACTAATCAGTTTAATGGAACCCAGGACTCAACTATGCCAAGCAAAAAAAAATTAAGTGAGCATTACCAAAAGATATTGGACACCCATTTTAGATTTATCCCCAATTTAGATCAAATAGGGAACGATCAAGCATTTAAAAGATCCATTGAGGAATGTATTGATGAATGCATGAATAACTCCAATTGTATTGCATTTAATACATTAGGTTTTATAAAATCAAAAATTAGCCAATTACAAAAAAGTAATTTTTTTAATGACAATGATGGTTTGTATGTGAAAATTAAATTAGAATGTAAAGATCAAATCGATATTCCCATTAAAATTATTAATCTGGAAAAAAGAGAAGATCGTAAAAAATACATGGTAAAATTGATGACTGATATTGGTGTTAATACCAATGGTTATGAATTTGTTAATGGTATTGAAGGACTAAATCTAAAATCCTCCAAACAAATTTATAAAATGTTTGAAGGGAACGACTTTGCGTACAGAAGGGGAATAGTGGGATGTGCTCTAACACATTACCAAATTTGGTTAGATCTCCTTAGTGATACCGAGGAGGAAGGATATTTAATACTAGAAGATGATTGTCGGTTGGATAAAGATTTTGTTAAAAAAGTGGAAGAATTAGAAAAGGAT
>Ga0209137_1000815_pt1 | contig 31790 bp, 51 predicted proteins | sample SaaInl5LU_22_DNA_FD_184642 | JGI IMG/M metagenome (GOLD analysis project Ga0209137, IMG submission 184642) | Marine microbial communities from expanding oxygen minimum zones in the Saanich Inlet - ESP_105LU_22_DNA (SPAdes) (version 2) | ecosystem: Environmental > Aquatic > Marine > Intertidal...
TCTAGCGAGCTGATAGATTGAGCTATACCATCCCCATTTTCTACCGAACTGCGCCCTAGTTGAATAATCGCCCTCCCCTCCTTCTCTAAATAATTCGGTAAAGCTGCTAGTAACTCGCTTCCTAAATTCCAAAAAAAAACCTGTGCGCCTAACACTACGTCTAAAGGCATAAGCTTCATTAGTTCCGCGTATTCATCCGTACCCTCGTAGTCTAATATTTTGTATTCGTCCTTTATCTCAGTTCCGATAGGTCTGAATAGTACAGCCATTGCTCTATGCATATTCGACCAGTCTCCTATGTACTTATCCAGGTCTACATACTCCCCGAAAGTCATAGCGTCAAGGTCAGGTACAAAACCGAACTTAAACCCTTTTAACTCGAATTTGTTTACTAGACTTTTCTCCTGAATAAATAAGTTATCTAGGTGCAAGCATACCTCTTCTACAGAAGAGCGTTCTATCAGCTTTACTTTGTCTGCTGGTATCAAACAAAAGCACTCAATCATTAACGCCTTTAGCTCGTTATCTTCTAAACCTTTCGCACGTTCTAAAAAGTGCTGGTATTGTGCGAGCGTTATCTCTCTTAAGCTCTCAGGAAGTTGTATCTTAACTTTCATAAATTATATACGTTTAATTGTGTTTTTGTATTAAGTCGGTAGCGGAAGGGGTGGCTAGTATACTTAGCCGCTATGCACTTAACATTGTTCCCCTCCCATTTCTTAAGTTAACCTACCTTATATGATATTCTCCCCTCGTAGGGTTTTCTAGTTGATAGCTTACCGCGTAGCGTAGTGCGTCTATAGCATGGTTGTATTTGTCTACAGGCGTACTACTCTTTTTCTCTAACCAGCAGTAGTTGTTTAGTTCCTTGATTAAGTCGGTGCTGCCCTCGTCTATAATTAAGTCGAAGTCTTGAAGCAAAGCTATACCGTAAGTTACTGAGCCTTGCCCCTTGATTGTAGCTACTATGTTATTACTTACGCTTAGTTCACTTATTAACCTAGGCTCTGCGCTATCTGCTACTATTAGACTGCTTCCGGCAAATCGTTTGTTTAGTTCTGCTATCTGTGAAGTTGTTAACGCTTGCTTATAGTAGTGTAGTTTAATGTATATTTTCTTGTTTGCCTTGTCTATGCTTGTTTCTACTAAAGTAGTCGGGTCTGCTGAGAAACCAAAGTCTTGCCCGAATACGCTCGGTGCTGCTTGCTCAAACTTGCCTATTGTCCAATTGCTGAATATAACGCCCTCGGCACGGTTTAACCAACTGCCTAATATTTGATGCTTGTATTTCTCAGGTCGTCGCGTGCGTATGTTTTCTATTTGATTAATATAACTTTCGCTTAAGTTATCTTTGTTGTCTAAATAGGTAGTATGTATGTAAGTAGTGTCCCCCTTTGTGTAGTTGCTCCCTTCCTGTACTCCTCTCGTTTCAAAGAAGCGATTATAAATCCAATGTTCTTTTGTGCTAGGGTTCATTATTAGTATTACCCTGTTCTGTATTCCTTTCGCCCTTACGCTTAAGTCTATCTTATCAAACGTCTCCTCATCGGTTAACTCCTCCGCTTCATCCAGGACCCAAGTTGTTACCCCTTGTAAAGATTTTAAGTTAGCTGTTTGATCTCCTGAGCTTGTCTTAATACCTCTAAATAATATACGGCTGCCCGACTGCTTATTTATTATTTCGTCCTTAGTTATATGGAATCTATCTTGCCATCCTAGTAGCTCTATTTTCTCCAAAAATTCGGGAATAATAGATATACCAGCTGAGCGCAAAGTATAACGAGTAAAAAGAATAACATGGTTAGGTTCTACGGTTAAAAGACAAAGAAGTAATCCAATAGAAAACGACTTACCCGAACCACGACCACCTGTACAAATATAGTAGCGCGAATCATTATCTAATACTAAATACTTTTCGTTAATCTTTATCACTCCTTACAGCTTTCAGTAAGTCATTAAAACTAACTACGTTTTCTCCTGTAGTGTGTATGTCTACGCTTTCTTTTGGCTTGCCTAGGTAGTACTCTAAAAATAGTTTAGCTGCTGGTATATCGTTGTCCTGTGTAGCTTTCTTATATACCGTTTGTAATACCCTTACTACGTCGTCTACATCTGCTGCTAGTTGTAGTGCTTCCCTGTATTCGTTTTTACGTTTGTCTACTCCTTTACTTTTTGTAGAGTGTCCCTTGTTTCCGTTTGTTTTTCTTCCGTCCATAATCTAATAAAATTTAACTATTAGTATTAATTCATGTTTAAAAGCATATCAAACTGCTCTCTGTCTATGTCTATTATTTCCGCGTCTAAGTCGTCTTCTAAGTGTTCTACGAAGTCTATAATGTATTGTCCGTGTTTTACGTGTTCTATAACATCTCTCATTAAGTCCATGTCTCCTACTGACTTATTGAACTTTATGTAATAGTACATCATTGGTATTGATTAAAGAGTGTTTGTAGTTTGTTTAGTACCCCTCTAAAACAGCTTCCGCAGCTTGTAGGCTTAAAGTCGTAGTGTAGAACTCTGTTATATATCTTTACTAGTTCCTTCTGTTCGTCGGGTTTAATCATTGTCTTAGGCTTGCTAAAGAAGTCAGCTAGATAGTTGTACTCATTCTCTTCTAAGCACTCAGGTTTATTATAAGGGAATATCTTATTGAGTTTCTCCTTTCTGTCGTCGCAGCCGCAGTCGTCACCAGCTATAAACTTAACTAGCTTTTTTATTCCTGTAGCTTCTGTTACCTTCTCTATAGTGTCACCTAATCCTTCTGAGGTTTCCTCGTTTGCCTCGTTAAAGCGTTCTTTCCATTCTTTGTACTCCTTAGTTCTTTTGTCTAAGTTCTCGTAGTATTCGTTACTCTTCTCCATTGTCTTCTAGTTTAACCCCGTATACACTTCTTTTAGGTATGTAAGGGCTTGTTATTAATTTGCGTTCCTTGTATTCGTCAAGTCCTATTCTAGTGTAAATGTCCTTGCTTAATATGATCTCTTCATAGTCAGGGTACTTATCTATGAAGTCGTCTATTATCTTAAATGCTTTTCCTGTTGTCATATCTTTTCAAAGTCCTCGTTTATGTAGTCTTCGTAGTCTTCTCCTACTGCTTCGCTTATTCTCTCCTTACAAGTTTTGATAGTGTGAAAGATTGAGCTTAAACTTATCTTCGTTTCGTTGCTTAACTCTCTCATGCTTCTACCGTCCTTGTATAGTTTCCATAGCATCTCGTCGTACCAGTGCCAGTTCTCTACTTCTTCTTCTATTCTTTCGTGTATCTTTTCTAGTTCCTCTTTTCTGTCACTACCTTCTGCGCATAAATAACGCAGCTCCTCTAAATCTATTTTGCAAACTTTACTTTGCTTCCTGTGTAGGTCGTAAGTCATGTTACGTAATATATAATATACGAAAGTATCTGCAGTTTGTTTTTTAAGCTCGATATTCATAAGCTTAATGTACATCTCCTGTACTATGTCCTCGGAGAAGTCCCCGCCTCCTAAGTTCTTAACTATGTTAACCCATTTGTTATGCTGGGCGTAAATTGCTTCCATGTTGACAAATATAAATAAAAAAAGGGAAGTCGTTAAACTTCCCCCTAAACATTAAACCTAAACCATGAAACACTACAAAGATAGTATTATTTTTCATAACTAAGAATAAATTTTTCGCATCTCCTTTTTACGTTGCTTTCATGTAATCCTTGAAGCTTCGCGACGTGTCTAAAGTTTCTATACGTCTGAACTACGGCAGCAGTTGCTTCTATCTTAGTCCACTTAACCTCTTCTATTAACTGAGGTACTAACTCGTCTAGCTTTTTAAGTACTTCTTTTTTTTTCATTTGTTTATTAAATTACGCCATTAAAACGGCTTTTAACAGTCGATAAGCACCACTAGCGCGCATGCCTATCTTGGTGTTGTAAGCAATACTACTCTTCATCATCAAAAATAAGTATTGGGTGCAAAATAGATTCAGGGTCTTTTCGTTTCAATCCTTCCTCTATAATCTTTTTGCTCATCCTATTAAAGTTTGCAGCACTTTGTTTTGTCCAGTAGGTTTCTCTACTTTGTATATGGCTTTGTATTGCAAGTGCTACACAATAAAGCTCTTTGTCTGTTAAATCTATTTTGTTTCGTGCCATTTATTTACTTTTTGCTATACATTGCCGTACTACTTACAACAACGTGTATAATTCATTTTCGTGCCTCAAACGAAATCATACACAATTCAGTTGACAAACATTAAGGATAAGCCACACTTATTAAATATCGCCAAGTATAACAATTCATTGTCTGATGCATATCGAATCCCATTGTTTCTGAAACAACTACATCTTTAACTGGTAATGTAAATCTTCCAAATTGTTTTACTTGTCTATCAATGTAATCTTGAAGCATTTGTCTTGCAGTTTCTTTATCCATAATAATTAAGGTCGTTATACCACCATACGTTATCTGCTATTTTGCGACAACTGCTTAAACTATACCCGATAAGGGGCAGTACTAAACCGCCCCTGTTAGGTTAGAAAGGTAAATCGTCGCTGTGCTGTGCGGCTTGTGCTACTGTTTCCTCTTTTGGCTCGTAAGTGTCTAGCTTCGCGTATGGCTTGCCACTTTTACCCATTAACACACTTAAGTTAACCCAGCCGTTTTTGTTGTTAGCTTTTAAAAACTTTTCAAACTCTTCTACCTTTACGCTCAAATTACATAGCACGAAGTCGGGCGCGTTATCATTCTTTTTAACGATTAAACCCTCTGCAAAAATTGTTTCCATATTTATTTTGTTAATTTACTAATTGAACTTTCAAGCATAGAATAATACTCTCTACACTCCTTTACTCTTTCTTTCATTTTGTTTACCGTGTTTTCGTCGTACTCTACCTCGAATATCTTTACACGTAAATTCTCAGGTATTCTATCGAACTGCATTTTATCTCTAACCTTCTGCTCTATCTCTAAGGCTTGCTCGTCTGTAGGGTCAATAGCTTTTAGTTTCCACGTTTCTCTCCTTATCTCATCCTGTATAGCATCCTCGGTATGATTAATTAAACAGTAAGCCACATATCCGTTAAGCTTTCCTGTTAAGTCCATGTAAGCCAAAAGCTGGTACATATAATCTTTATTCGGCAGCTCGCTATCGAACCAAGGAAACGTAGTAGCGTCCCAACTTGTTTTAATGTCTATAATAGAATCCTCAGTAATAATATCGGGCGTACCTACAAAGTAATCATTTTTGAAGCGTTCCTCGTTTTTCTGTACTCCAAAATTACCCGTAACCTTTGAAAAGAATAAGATACTCTCGTCCTCTTGGTTAGTACCTCTTTCAGTGTATCGGTTAGAGAAGTCTTTTTTAATACCGAACTCGTTATATAAGAATTGCTCTTCGACGGCAGTCTTTGCAGTCTTACTTAAAAGCTCCGACTTTGTTCGTGGGTTAGCCATTATTTTACCAACCGACGAAGCATGGCAATAGTATTTATTCATTGTTGTAGGCTTTTAGTTTGTTCACTTGTTAACTCAAACTTTTCTATAAGTTCCTCCTTTGTGTAAGTTCCGTCTGCAATAGCTTTAACCGCCTTGTTGAACTGAGCAGAAGTTAAACTAGCTTTCTTAACTACTTTCTTTTCCTGTTCGCCCGCTGCGTCGTTATCGACATCTGTCACAAGTCCAAGAGCAGAACTTATAGCGTAGCGACGAAAATAAGAACAACCAGCACCGAAAGACTGAAAGTCGTTCATACCTTTTAATTGTACGTAAGGCATAGCAACCTCGCTAGATACTTTCTCCCCGCTGTCAATATGAAAGATAATTGTTTCAATGTAGTTAACTCCCTCTTTTGTTCCTAAGTGCTGCATGAAGCCTAAGCCATGCTTTTTTAGTAAAGGGTTAATCTTTTCGAAGATAGTCGGGAGGTCAGCGTAAGAATAGCCGTAGCCTTTTGTTCCCTTGTGAATTGTTGGTACTTCTTGCTGGAAGTCAGCAATTGCTTTAAATAAGTTTTTCATGTTTAAAAGTTTAATTGTTTATGCAAATATAGTTATTTAGAATTGTTACGCAAGTTTTTTAATAGGTTTTTATATGTTTTTGTTAGTTCCTTTATTTCGTCAATAGTCATCTTTAGCGGCTCAAGGTCTTTGCGCTCTAACAAGTTTACACGCTCTTGTCCTATTCTGTTTATTAATTCAATACGGTAGTTAATTAAGTTACCTGAGTAGAAAGTATTACATCGCTCGCACTGTTTATGTACGTTGTCTTCGTTAAAGCGAAGCTCAGGCGTACTGCCTACGCTCATGTAGTGCCCCGCGTTCATCTTTCCGTTGTACGTTCCGCATGAAATACAGCTTCTATCTTTATCTCTTTCACGTATGTAAGCATTAAAAGAAGCTTGTGCTAGTTTCAAGTAGTCGGAGCGAGTAAGTAACTTTTCTTTGAGTTCCTTCTTTCTGTCCTTCCATTGCTTCTCCTTTTGTAGTTTCGTGTATTCGTAGCCGCACTTGGTAGAGCAAACAACCTGAAGAGGGCGTAACGGATCAAACTTGTCTTTACATACTTTGCACTTTTTAGCTCTCATAATAACTCCTTTACCTCGTTTAATTGTTTCTTAAGTTCGTCTATCTCCTTTTCTTTTTCTAATAGCAACTTGTACTGGTTAAAGTTTTCCCTGTTTGTCTCGGTTAATGTTTTGTCTATAGAAACGAGAAAATAATATAACTCAGTAAGCTCTTTAATACATTTGTTGTTAGTCTCTATCCATTCATGGCTAGGCTGTTTCTCCTTTACTTTCTCGTTAATTGCTTTTAACTGCTCGGCTGCTAGTCTTATAGCCCCTTTGCTTAATACTACATCTATTGCGTAACTCATGGCGTTTTAATTGTGTTCCATATCTCGTGCGGGTCTTCATCTAACCCGTTTTCAATATCAAAGTTAATGTTTTTAAATTTGTTTAAGTCCTCCCGCGGCTCGTTAGGTAATATTTTCTGCTGAAAAGCCTGAGGGCGTTTAATTACATCTACCCCGTTAACCGTTAGCCCTAGACCGAAGTTATAATCTAACATTATCGGCTGGTCTTGAAACGTCGGTTTTCCTCCAGTATCCGTGTCTTTTATCTTTGCTACTTCAATCATAGTAAACTTCCATAGCTCAGCGTGCGAGGTCAATCGGTGAATAACTACAAAATCGTCTGCTTTATTCGCGAACGCCTTACCCCCTTCAATATCAGACTTGAAAGGTATTCGTACTTGTCCGTGCCACATATGGTCTTTAGGGTAAACAGCCCCTAGCCTTCCGCTCGCGCTTGTAGGGTGTGCGTTTATAAATACCGAGTGATTGCCCTCTTTAGTTACCATCTTTAGCTCGTTCAATACATCGTAGTTACTAGAATAAGTTAAGTCGGTCTTAAGTGAGTTCCAAGGGTCTATCAGTAGCGTGTCCCTTCCGGAGTTTAAGTATAAGTCAATCACCTCACGCGGCTCGTATCGTTTCGTATTGTCAATAAAACTAAAGTGATTCTCTAGCTTCATTTCTGCACGTCGTATTTCTTTGTGGCTTAAATCCATAAAGGGCTTATTGCAGTACATCTGTACTAAGTCGCGCATAATCTTACCCGCGCTGTTCTCATCGCAGAATAAACAAAAGCTTAAATCGTGATTAGTTGCTAGTGCGAGAAAGTACCAAAGTTGAAAGTATGTTTTACCTACGTTGTCGTGTCCTAGAAATATGTTTAGCTGGTTATGCTTGTAAACGAGGTACTCATCCAAGTAGCAACCTAGTTTCAAACCGAAAGGTATCTTACCGTCTCGGTAGTCCGTCAGAAACTTTGTGCTGTGTCCGTTGTTTAGTATCATATTCCAGCTGCTTTATGTACGTGTTCTACTAATTTGTCTACTTCTTTTTTACGCCCGTTCTCTCCGTGTTCTTTTTTAAGCCAGTTCTTAGCCGTCAAATATAAAGAAACATATTTACTATTGCCCTTGTAGTTTTGTATCGAATCTAAAACTGTGTCTATTTGCTCTTTTGTGTAGTCATCGTTTAGCCTAATACATTCTGCTTTTGTAATTGATAGATGTTTAAAAGACATATATATATCTTTATTATCATTTACATTAACATTTACATTTACATTATCAGTTGACGCTCGTAAACGCTCGTTAACGGTCGTTGCATTTCGTTGACGTTTCTCAGCACTCTTTCGACCCGCTTCTCTGCGTTGCTCTAGTTGTGTTTCCCATTTCTGTAGGTCTCGCTTTAATTGTCGTTTAATACTAATAAAAGCAAGTTCTACAAGCTGGTTATCTGCTGTAGGGTTTTCGTCGTTAACGTAAGAAAATATATGCTTAATTAACTTCCCCGCTACTTCATCAGGGAGGAAACTAAATAGGTCTTGCTGGTCTGCGTAAAGCACGAAGCTTTTTTTATCTTTTGCCATAGTGTTTTTTTTAATCGTGTTTTTAAAAAGGAATGGGGAAAGGTAAACACGAACAACCTTTTACTTATATGCCTATAAAACCCCTTTGCAAGGATACTAAAAAAGTTTTACATCTTCATACTTCGAGAATGTTCTTTTTTTAGCGTGTTTCAAGTTTTCGATAGCTTGGTTAAAGTAACTATCTTTTAACTCTATTCCTATTGCTTTACGCCCTAAAGATACTGGACTATAAACCTCACTACCTACTCCCATAAAAGGCGTTAAAACAACTTCGCCCTCGTTGGTGTACATTTCAACTATTCTATCAATAACATCTAATTGCAATGGGTGTACGTGTTTCTCATCGTCCTCAGTTTTGCTTTCTCGATACGGCAAAACGTTATCTATACGAACGTCGTCCCATACTGCAGAAGCGTAACGCTGCCATATATAATGGCTTAATTTATTACTTTTCGGGTCTTCATGGTATTTATACTTTGAGTTTAAATGTTCCCAAAGTTGCTCCTCGTTAAAACCGTCGTTAGTAGCGTTGTTCCATGCTTGTAAAATGTTAGGTAAAACTGGTGTAGCTCCGTGGTATCTTTTAAGTCCTTGCGGGTGTGTTACTGGTACTTCGTTTTCGCCTTTCTTTGTAAATATTAGCATATAGTCAGGCATTGCAGTAAAACATTTAGTCATATCTTCAACTACAAATTTGTGCATTAAACTCTGTACCATTGTACGCATACGAACCTTTAAAGGCTCTTTCCATATAGTTATACGATTACGGTATTCAAAACCGTGTTTCTCATGTAGTCTAATTATCTCGTGTGGAAAGTCCCAAAGGCGCGAAGTATTATCGAATACATCTGTACAATGTACCGCGTTTATACGTCCTTTCTTTGTTACCCTAGCCATTTGTTCAATTAAAAAGTCGTACTGCTCTAAAAATTGCTCCTTACTTTCGCAGTTACTAAAATCGTTTGGACTACTAGAGTAGTTATATAACCCTGCAAATGGTGGAGAATATACAGCTAGGTCTACGCTTTCATCTTTTAGCGTTGGTAATACGTGCATACAATCTCCGTTATAGATTGCGTAATCATCTGTTAAAACTTGTTCTTTTACTTTCATCTTATATAAATTTGGGTGTTTCTATTTGTTTATTAAATTCTTTTGTTTTGTGCGTGAAGTCCGCGTTTACATTTTCTACTAGGTTTTGATATAGTTGTATTGCTTTCTCGGTCTTTTGCTGTAGTGCTTCCATTACTCTAGTCTGACCGTCTGAAATAACCATATCAATAGTTACGTCGCGTTGCTGTCCAAACCTCCAAAACCGTCGAATAGCTTGGTAGTATTGTTCGTAACTCCATGTAGGGAAAAATACAGAATGGTTACAGTGCTGCCAATTTAAACCCATTCCAGTCATCTTAGCCTTAGTTATTAGTCGAGTTATTTCTCCATTTGCAAAGGCTACTAAAATCTCTTCTTTTTTATCTACATACATACTTCCTAATATTTCTACAGCTTCACTATCAAAAGACTTTATTAATGCGCTTTCCTCGTTTCTATTAACCCAGTATACAGAAGTTTTACCTTTTGCTAGTTCAATAGCCTTCTCGCATCGTTCTTTTATTGTGCTTTTCTCTTCGTGTTTAATCTCGTTAAAGTTCTTTGCAACTGGTGTAAACATTTGTATTTGACCGTCTACATCTATTAATGAATTGTTTTTAACGACGTGTTTATTTACTATGAGTTGAGGCAGTATATAACGCGTGTCATCAAAACCTAAGTCCGACGGTTTTTTAACCATTATCGACCACTGGTTAACCCATGCAAAAAAATCTTTTTCAGCGTGCGGTTTTAAGTAGTATTTTTCTCCTATATTACGAGCGTTGCTGTCGGAGGTGTTATTATTGTTTTTAAAAAACTTACCTAGCATATCCATATAACCCATATAACCAAGAGCCTCGCTACTTGTACCTAATTCTATAAAATCGTTAGGGCTAGGGGTTGCTGTAGATAAATAACGGTACTTGACTTTTTTAATAAAGCTAGTAATTTGATTTTTAATTTTACCGTCGAAGTTTTTTAAAATACTACTTTCATCTAATATAACCCCCTCAAAGTCTTCAGGCTTTAAATACTGCAACCTCTCGTAATTACATACTACTATTTTCTTTGTGTGCTTTCCGTTTTTTGTTTGCTCGATGTCGTCGGTAATATTCCTGTCTATTGCTTCTTTTACGAATTGAAAACCTACAGCTAAAGGTGTCAATATTAATACCCTTCCATTTGTTTCGTTTACAATATTCACAGCAATAGATAGCTGTATTAAAGTTTTACCTAAACCAGTATCCGCAAATACTGCCATCCTACCCTTTTTAACTGCTTTCTCTATTATTGCTTTCTGAAAATCAAAAGCACAATCAGGAAAGTAATTAGGCTCAAAACCAAACTCTCCTATAAGGTGTTTTTTTTGGTTTAAAAATTGTTCATAGTTCATAATTTAATTGTTTTTTGTGTAAAAAAATAAGCCCTGTAAATCCAGCGGGGCTCAGGCGCTTTCATTACAAGGCTTTTATTAATTCCTTTAGCTGCTTATGGTTGAGCCCGCAACTTGTGCAAATATAACTATTTATTTTGTTTCCCGTACAAAATTATCGTAAAAATGTTTCTGTAAATCGTCTAGCTCTTGCCATACATCTCTATCTTTTGCTATTTCACGTACTAACCTATCTAAATAAGCTGCGTAGTTCTTTGTTCTTTGCTTTAGTTCCCTGTTCCAGTCGACCTCTTCTAGTAGGTCGCGAAGCGTGTACACTAGCCCCGCTGCGTTTATTATCTTTTCTTCTTTTGTCATCAGTCTAGTTTTAAGTTATATTCTTGCAATAGTATTGTTATTTTATATTTACAATTTTCTAAAGCTTCGTATGCTTCTTCTGTTAAGTCAGGATTGTACTTTATTTCCGACCTTAAATATTGGTCTAAATCCCAAACCGCTAACTTCCATTTATAGCCGTCTAAGGCTGTTAACGCTTCTTCTGCGTCCTCGTCTTTAAATTCTAGTGTTATTTTCATATCATCGCGTTATTATACAATTCGTCTACGTTTACGTCTTTTATGTCCTCCTCTATGTCGTGCCACCTGTTACTATCGTGGTAGCGTTCTTCTCTGCTAGGCGGGGGAGAAACCATGTAAGGCTTATACTCTCCTTTCGCATCTTTATACCTTAACTCACATAGTCTCATTCTAGCATGGTTTAAAGTACAGTTTAGAACCGTTGCAACCTCTTTAGCTGTTACGTCCTTGTTGCGTTGGTATATCTCATCTATATGCCTTAAAAGGCTGTTCTTGTATGTTATCATTTTATTTCGTTAAATATTTCTAAAACTAGCTTATAAGCGTCTGCCATTCCTTTAGCGTAGTCGTTGGAATAAGTCAAGGCGTTCTCTCTCATCTTTTCAATAGTTTCTAGCTTAAGAAGAAACAAGTCACGCTCTCGGCTCGGAGGTCTTAAGTTGTTAGCTGGCTTTCCTATTTCTTGAACTTGCTCAGGACGATACCCTTTTACCGTTCCGTTGTTAAACTTTACTAGTACTTGGTTAGTCTTTCTTTCTACTACCGTTCCTTCTTTTCCGTCGTTTGTTCTTACTTTCATGTTATTTAGTTTTACAGAATTTAAGTTTACCCTCTAAGTATTGCACTTCGTAGTTATCACCTTCAATGTTACCCGCGCATTTTAAGTACATTACTTCGTAGGTGTGTAGTTCCTCTTTTAGCTCGTAGATAGTTTCTTTCTGATCTTCTACTTGTTCTTTGTAGTTTTCTATTTTATGCAGTGCTATACATAATACTGCTACTAATATAAATACTGCTGCTGCTATGCTTGTTTGTATAAATGGTTTCATATTTGTTGCTTTAAAACGTTTAACACTTTGCGAATTGCTTTAAGACGTTCTTTTCGGTTGTTGAAGTCGTAAACACTTTCAAACTTTGTTTTGTGCTTTTCCCATAAGGGGCATAGAAACTCGTCTATATCCCATCTTGAAACATTTTGTTGATGGAAAAAATACCCACATAACCCCATATCAGTAAAATTTCTAAAAGTCTCGTAATTATTCCACCATCTTTTTTTCTTACTCCAATCCTTATCAGCTTGCTCAAAGGCTTTGATTATTTCTTTCTTTGTCATATTGTTTCAATTATGGTCACTTCGACCCCGTTAATAATATCGCTCTTTTGTCCTTTTCTACCTAATCGAGTGTAGATATTAGCTGCTGAGCATCCGCAGACCTTAGCGACTTCTACCGCGCTGTTACGGTAGATAGTCTTTGTTTCTGTTTTTAGTTTGTATAACATTATTTGTTGTTTAAGTATTCCTCTATTTCGTCGTCTATTCTACCTAAGTCCTCTACACTAAGCTGGTCTAGTATATCGTACTCGTCAAATATCAAGTCTGAAACTACATAAACCGCTTTAACGTCCCAGCTCCAAAAAGGAACTAAATAACCTACCTCAGGCTCTGCTTCTTGATGTTCGTAAGTGAACTCTATTAAAAAGCAATCTAAATCTAAAAATTCTGTTTTCATGTTTATTTGTTTTTAATTGTTTTTAAGTTAATGCAGTGTAGGATGCTGCTCCCCTTTTTGGTTATTTAATATTAAAAATTGACTTCCAATCTTTACTAAGTCTTTTTATCATTTTTCTAGTTCCTTTTATTTCTTTTCCAAAGCTTTCACACCATACAAAGTGTAATTTGCGCCCTTCTGTTAAATGTGTTCTTGTTTCAAGAAACCAAATCGTATTATCATCTTCTTTAAATGTTTTTACGTTTGTTGTTTCAAATGTGCTCATGGTCTTGTTTTTAATTGTTTCGACAAATATAATACACGAATTTAGTTCTTGCAAGTTTTTTAGTAACTTTTTACAAACTTTTTTGTAATTAATTTCTAACTGCTTGAAAACTAACTAAATAAAACTACGTTAAATTGGTATCTGAGAAATAAGAAATTTGATTACCCGCCATAAGTAGCGACGGAAATAAACAAGCGCGCCGCCTATAAGCATATAAAGCCACCATCTGCAGCGTTTCTGCTGTGCTTTGATAGTATCTATTGCTTTTTTGTATTCGTGCTTTAAACGGGCTTCTATTTGCTTTGTGTCGGCTTTCTCCTTTATTCGTACAGTATCTCTAATTAACTTAGTCTCGTATCTGAGTAAAGGTCTATCTTGGTAAATAGTTCTAGTCTCGACCTCGTGTAGCGTGTCTATTCTTATTACCTCGTTTGTGATAGTGTCGTGAACTTTAATAAGTCGTATAGTTCTATTTGTTACTGTCTCCTTTTCGGGTGTCCAGCCTTTTTTTACCGCCTTTTTAACGTGCCACGTAGGGCTACAGCTTGCGAATAGTAATATAATTAGTAAGTATCTCATAACGGAAATTTATAAGAATCAGCTGCTTTATTTATTTTGTCTACTCCGTCCTTTCTGTTTCTAACTGCGCTTAGTTCTAATATACGCCCGCCTACTGTCTTTGCTGGTGCGCCTCTTTCAACGTGCCACCCTTTAGAACCGTCTCCGTACTCTTCTTTGTACGTTCCTGTTATTGCTAGATGTATATCTTTAAGCTGTATCTCGTAATTTGCTGCGTGCGTGTTTAGAACTTCAATACTATCGTTACGGCAACTGTTCTCGTGTATATGCCCCATTGAGAATATATCGAAGCCCTCGTACATCTCAGTAGCTCTAGTTAAGTTAATAGCTCCCTTTGTAACTATTCCTCCTCCTCCTGAGCCGTGAAAGTATTTATGTTTAAAAGCTGTTTTAGAATTTCCATTAAGTGATAGCTCGTAAATCATCCAGCCACCATAACCGCCTGTATAGATAGAAGTGCCGTAGGTCAAGTTAAACAAGTCTACAAACCTCTGTAATACGTCCGTCTCTTGCCATTTAATAATAGCCGTCTCGTGATTACCATAACCAATAACAGTTAAAATATCTTTGTAAGGCTCAAACCATTCTACAGCCGTTTGAATAACACTATCTAAATAGCGGGCGTTGTTATGCTCAGGTAGAATATCTGACTTGTTACCTCTCCTATCTCCTTTACCTTGCATTAAACAAAACATATCACCGTTAATATGTACAGGTATGTTTTCTTTTAAGCAATAGTCTAAGTGCTTTTTAAGTAGCTCTCTGTCACATTTAGGGTTATCCCAGTGAATATCTGATAGTATTGCTATTTTTGCTATGCTTCCTTCTAAACTTAGCTTGTGAATGTTTTTACCTAATCTTTCTACTTTCATAAATTGTTTATTGTTCGTGCTAATACTAACGCTGTTTTAAAACGAAACTCCCAGCTTCTTAATAACCTTACCGCTTCATCGTTAGTGTGAAATTCTAGCTCTAATAATATAGCGGGGCAGTTAGTCCTTTTTATAATTGCAAAGTTTGCTTTTTTGTGTCCTCGGTTGCGTAGCTCGGGGAAAGTCTCGCTCATCTCTTTTACCCAGTTGTCGGCTGCCTTGTTGCTTATGTAACCGCTTCCCTCAGAAGTGAATACTTCGTAACCTCTCGCGTTAGTATTGTTAGCAGCGTTTGAGTGTACAGAAACGAGTAAATCTAAATCCTTAGAGTTAGCAATAGTTACCCTAGTCGAAAGAGGCACGTCTTTATAGTCGTAAGGGTCTGTAATAAACACTACTTCGTGTCCAAACTTCTCAAGAACTTGAGCGTACTCAATACCGTACTTTCTGTTATTTACTCCCTCGTAGAACCATTTGCCATCTACAGGGTGAGGAGAGCGTTTTCCCGCTGTTACATAGTTTCCGTTTTCGTCTAGTCCACCATGTCCGCAGTCTATGCCTATTCTCATAGTTTTTTCTTCATATCTGTAATGGCTTCTTTGCCTTTACGAATCAAATGTAGTAATTTTTTAAAATAAAACTCCGCGCCTTTATCTTTATTTATAGCTCTTATGTTTTCGTCTACGCTTAAAGCCTCTATAAAAACGAGTAACAAACAAGCTCCCTTAGTCAATAAATGGCTTATTCCGTATATACTCCCGTTCATTATATAAACATCTATAGGGTACAATATAACTATCAATAACTCATAGAAAAGCACTTTAAAAGCTACCCTACTTAATTTGTGACTTGTTATAGTCTGCTTAGTTCTATACGCCTTGTATAAGCCTAGAAACGTGTCTATAACTATTGCTAAAGCTACTACGACCATTAACGGAGCTATCGGGGTTAAAAATACCGCTAAGCTCGTTAGTATATACCCTATAAAAGTGCTAGTCTTCATTATTCAGTCGGTGGTAAAGGTGATGGCTTAGGCACGTATTCAATTAAAGGTAAATCTTTAACCCATGCTACTAACTCGTTTTCATTGTTATACATTTCTTCCTGTGATATTACCCAATTATCGTTAATGTCTTGAATAGGGTTAAAATAGCTATCAGGTGCGTATAGTTGCCCTACTAACTCATCTTTTTGTAATTCTGTTAAAAGTCCTACTTGTATCATATTTGTCTAGCTAAAGTTGTGTTGAAATTTTGTGCCGCTGTGTATAGGTTTGATTCTTCTGTGTCTGTAAGTCCGTCACCTATTGAAGCGAATGCAAATTCATTATTTGTATAGCCATAAGGAGCGGCTAAATTTAACGCTCCAATATATACATTAAAAGGAGCGCTAATCCCAGTTCCAGAAACAACATTAACTAAATTATTCCCTTTAAATAATTTATTAGTAGTTCCTGTTCTTGTAATTAAAGATAATCCTCTTGGTTCTGTTTGTGTGTTTGAAACCAAAATATTACTAAGCATTCCTATTTGGGCAGTTCTTTTTGATAATAAAAAGTCTTTTCCTCCACCACTGCTAAATGAACCCATATCAACTGGGTCAACATTTATAGGTGTATTGTCACTTCTTAAATAAAATGATAGATGTTTACTTGATTCCGTTAATATTGACAAAGGGACTAAATAAGTATTAGCCCATCCATTAGTTCCATTAGGCAAAGCACCATTAGCTGAGTGCGTCCAACCACCATTAAACACTAACCTAAATGCTGCATCAGTATCTTGTGGGTCTTTTAAGTTAAATTTATGACTTGCCGCTGTACCGCCTACAAATGGATAAATAGCTTTCATTTTAGTCCAAATACTATCTGCTTTTAATTGCACAACTAACGTATCTATTGCGCTTGTAATAGTCGGGTCAGTTATTGCTGCCGCAGTTAAAAACGCTTGTGCGTCAGGGTCTATTGGTGGAGGCGCTCCTCCTCCAAACTTATAACTATTTATTAAATACATATTTCCGTAAGTGTACATCTTATAATACTATTGCTACGCTTCCGCTAGTTAACTGAACTCCTGAGAATACTTGGTTTTGTGTAGGTCGAATAATTGCACCCGCCTTAACTGCATTTGCTGGCGTTGTTACATACTCGTCTTTTACGTCAATTCCTCCTATCTTAATAGAAGTAAAAACTGTATCCTCTAAAGTTACAATAGTGTCGAAGTTCTGAGTTAACTCTGTAGCGTCGTTTACTACTTTAGTACCTTGTAAACCGCTTATAATCTCTTCTGTTTTAAATTGCATCTTTTTTATGTTATGTTAATACTCTTCTTCCTATTATTACTACTTTAAGCCCTTTGCCCGCTGTTGTACTTCCTACTTGGTCTATATCTATAGTTATTTCCGCATCGTCTAATATAACTGCGCTTAATACGTTAATAACAGGAGGCGTAGCTGCTGTTGTGCTTGTTTTCTCGCTTGCGTCAATAGTTATAATAGTGCTTAATATAGAAGCCCCTCCGTTGTTAATATCTACGTCTAACGTGCTACCTACAGGAGCTGTATTTACATTTGCTCTAACCTCTTCTACTCGCATTTTGTAAGGCATTCTAAAAGTCACCTTAGCAGTACCTGTAGTTAGGTCTGTAGTCTCATCTGAACAGGCTATAACTAACTCAGCGGGAAACGCCCCTACTAACTCGTCGAAGTCTATCTTTTTAGTAACTCCGCTCTGTACCAATACGAACTCATCTCCTGAGCTTGCGTTAGTTGCTGCTGTTAAATTACTTATTCTGCTGTCTGCCATTATTTAGCTTTTTAATGTACTTCTTTAACTTAATTACGTTCGTCTGTTTTGGCTCGTATCTCTTCATAAATCTATATTACCCAGCCCCCAAAGTCGCTTTCGCTACTAGGGTACATATCTCCGTTACTATTACTATAATACTCAGGGAACTTACTTTGATTAAAACTCATATAATCTATAAATCTCCGTGTATAGTGCTGTGCTATGTTTCTCTGCTTTTCTATTAAAAAGTCTACCTCGTTTTTACTTACTGTTTCGCTGTTTTCTGAGCCGTGCTTATACATTCCCTTGTTCGCTATTGTGTAGCTTGCGAAAGGTAAATACTCGACCATTGCCCAGTGAATAAGCATACTTTTAACGTAGTCTAATAATAGGGCTTTATAGTCCGCGTTTCCAACGTCGTCTAATGTTCCCGCTACTATTAAAGCTTGTATCTTTTCGAGTAAGTCAGTACCTAAATAGTTTTGGAGATGAGTGTCCTGTGCTATGTTTACAAACTGAATAAACAAGTCTACATCTACGTTACCATTTAACGCAGTCTTTTTTACTATATCGTCTCTCGTTATTAAAAGTGCTTTTGCCATTATCCTTTATAATTTGGGTGGTGTCCGTTGTTAGGCATATCTTTAGGAGCTATCTTGCTTTCTGCGCTTCCCCAAGGTTTAGGGCTGTAGCTTTTAGGAATACTAGCAACCTCCTCAGAGCTGCTTAATGCTTTATCTTTATAATAAGTGCCGTCTGTTTTCTTTTTCAATCGGTATAAATTCTCTTGCCAAAAGTGTCCGCAGTTAACCCCGCCTTTATACTTAAACAAGTCGTACGGCTCTCCCTTGTGTCCAAAAGATTGATTAACGCCCGCTCTACTTGCCTTATCTATATCCTCTAATCTGTATACTACTCCGCTGGCTGTTCTTTGCATCATTTTAGCACAAAAACCTCTACTTTCTGAACTTGAGTATTTTTCCGCGTATTCGTAGCGTACCTTATAAACAGATTTATCTAAGTTGCTAGAACGTGACGGCTCGCTTTTAATAAAGTCGCTTAACTTTTGTAGTACCGTCTTTTTCTCTTTAATCAACTTGTTAGCCCAAGTCTCTACGCTTTCATTCTCCTCTGAGTATTCTCGGCTATCTACTAGCTCCCAGTCTTCGTCTATTGTCTCCCCGTCTAGTACTTCTAAAAGTGCTTCGCCTTGGTCGTCTGTAATTCTACTTAACTGCTGCTCTGCTGCTTGCTCCTCTTCCTGTTCTTTAATTTCTATCTCTTCGAGTAAGTTTAATCTTCTGAAGTAAAGGTCTAAAGAAATACCGTTAAACGCTAGAATCTTATCTATAGCGTCAGTCATTAACTCTTGGAACGGCTGTATAGTAGCGTTGTAAAAATATCTAGCTGCTACTTCTATCTCGTCTGCGTTTGAGCTGAATCCTTGGTTATCGGTAACAATACCTACTAACATAGGAGAAGTTACTGTGTGTCCTGTTAATATCTTTTGCTCTGCTTCTTTGCTTAGATATTCGTAGTGCTGAGGTGCATCGTTCAAAGGTATATCGTCTACCGTTGTTTTGCTTTCTGCGTTGTTGTTAAAAGCTACTATAACTTTTTGTCCTCTTGAGCCTGTAAGCTTGTTTAATACCTTTCTACTTACCTCCTCTTGCTTCTCTTGGTCAGGCACTCCGTTGTTAAAATTAACTACCTTAGTACCGCTAAAGCCGTTTTGTACCTCGTTTATTAAATAGTCGCTTATCTCCTCCTCTAGTATTGCATAAGGTACAGCAGCTAGGTAGTCTATTTCCCCGAAGTACTTAACCCCTACAGCGTAATCTTTAATACATAGTATCTCTATCTTTTCTTTTGAAGTACCAAAAGCGGGAATACGTTTAGGAGCGAATTTTCTAGTGTCCTCCCAGTTGTCAGAATAGTAATACCCTTCTACATCTCCGTCTTCGTTGCACTTCTCAGGTCTAATTAAGTTAGTAGGTATATGGTAAGCCTTAATAACTTTAGTATGTTTCTCGTCGTAATGTACTTGAAAGTGTCCAGCTCCTAACATCTTAAGCTCTTTAATCACCTTACGTAAACATTCAGCACTAAATATAGAACGCATAGCAGCATATTGCGACGGCTTTCTAGCAGCATCCATAGCATGAAGACCGCGACCATAAATTAAACGCGAAATATTATTTATTACCGCGCTGTTAGTCGTAGACTTTCTAGAACGGGCTATTAAGAAGTTATAGTAGTCGTTAGCTTCTCCGTATTCTACCCACTCGTTACGGGTGTCCTCTTTTATCTCAGGCTGCTCATAAGCTGCCAAATTAAGTATTTTAATATCACTCATAAGTAACGTAGTCGTTTGTGCTGCTATAGCTTGTGTATTCGTTAGTATTTACTGAGTAAGTACTTATACTTTGGTTAGTACAGAAAATCTTACCCTTGTAAACTATCTCGCTGCCGTTCTTTACCTCTAATGTATAGAAGTTACCCTCTTTCAAATTAAGTATCTCATCTATTACTAAATAATATCTGTCTACTGTTGGCGTAATTGCGTAAGTCTCTGAAACGTCCGTAAGCTCGTTTAAAATTACCATGCTGTCCGCGACTAATTCACGAGGCACTATTTTAAAAGTTTGAGTCGTTCCTGTCTCTTCTAGTATTATCATAACTTATATACGAAAAAGTCTAATTTTGTTCTTTTTATGAATTTAGGCTTGTCTAAAAATAATTTTAATTAAAAATAACTTTGCTTCTGTAGGCTAGTGTTTATAGGCTTTCTTCGTTTCTCGTTTTTTTAATATCAGTATACTATAGAAAGTACAAAGTGCGTAAATAGCCCTTTAAAATGCAAATTCAAGCGTTCCAAGTTCTTAATCAAAACACTAAATTTATTGACTATATTTTAATCAAAATAAAAAAAGGGCAACCCGAAAGCTGCCCCTAATAAACAATTAAACTATGAAAAATTAAGGCGTAGGCGTTACCGTTGTGCCGTCTCCTAACTGAACATTCATCCCTAAATCTGCTAAAGTTTGGTCTGAGCTTGCATTCATAAACAAAGGAGGTAGTTTCTCCATTGCTTGAAAAGTCAAGTTATAACCGCTCATGTCTCCAAAAGCAGCACCTGTAACAATAGAGCCTCCGTTAACGTCTGCTCCATGCTCATAACCTACTAAAAAGAAGTTATTGTTATTGTCTCTTACGATAACTTTAGGACGTCCGTATGCTAAAAGCTTTACCTCTTTGTGCGTTGCTAAGTCTTGCTTCTTTAATGCTAAGCTTAACACTTGGTCAAAGAAAGCAGTACCGTTTTCACGTGAAGAGTTAATAGCACTCTCTAGGCTAGACGTTCCTTTAATCTCGTATTTGTATGCTGTAGGTGTTCCCCCTACTGCTGTAACTTGGCTATCTACGTCAAGGGTAATTTGGTCTGCTGGTAAATCATCATAATTGATGAAATAAACTGCGTCTAATCCACCTACTTGGTCTTTGCAAGGCTCTAAGCGCCCGAATCCGATATCACATGCCATATCTTAAGTATTATAAAAAAGGGCGGGCGTATACCCACCCCTTTAAAAGTTAGTAATTCAATTATTAATTCGCGGCGTTAACGATTCCGTAAGTGACACAGTCCGCAGCGAAAGCATAGTTTACAGCAGCCGTAAAACGCATAATTACGCGACAATTCTGCGAACCGTCCAAATCTGCCATATCTAAGACTTTAACTTCTTGGTGGTCTGAAAGCAAACCAGTACCGAAGTACAAATTGTCGATAGTTGAAAGGATAGCAGTGTCAGAAGACATACCCGGACACATTACAACAGGAATACCGTCGAAGTATAAAGCTCCTCCTGTAGTGTACCACATGTTACCTTTACCTTCGAAACCGTTAGAACCAAGACCAGCAGCACCGTATCCACCTAAAGCACGTACATACGCTTTGAAGATGTTGTTAGATACATAAAGTCTCAAGTCTTCACGTCCGTAAAGAGTGTCAGGCATTGCGTCGATAACTTTACCTAACTCAGTAACTACGTTTATAGCATCTACTGTAGTTCCTGTTACTTCTTGAGCAGCTGGTAATTCAGCGTCAAGTGCTAACAAAGTTTCAAAACCGTCAAACTGTCCTGTTACAGTTTTGTCTCCTTGCCAAATAGAAAGCTCGTTACGTGCTGCAGACTTTTCCGCTACGTGAGCGATTAAGAAATCCGCGAAGTTCTTAGGTAGGTTATCGAATGCAGAGTAACCCATTTCGATAGCTTCCCAGTCAGAACGGAAATCCGCTTTACACAAAGAAAGGTTAATTTGTAAATCTTTTGGCTCTAAGATACGCTCTGTAAGAGTCAAAGTAGACGTAGGGTCGAAGTCGCAAGAACCGTCTTTTACGATATCGTTAATACCTACTCTTTTAAGTACTTCTTTGTACTTTACGTTTTGCTTAACCGTAATAAGGTTGTTAGCAATTGTTGGTGCTGGTAAAAGCGCAGCAGCTACATACTTACCCGCGAACTCTCCCGCATAAGTAGTAGTGATTGAAGTTGTTGTTGCCATTGTTATTTATTTAAAAATTATTATTTACTAATTAAGTCGTAAACCATAGACTTCAAAGACTGCTCTTTTTTGTTAAAAGAAATCTGTTCTCTAGGTTGTACGTTCTCAGGGTTATGCTGAATAGGCTTGGCCAACTCAACAAATTGCTCAGCGCGACCTTGAACAAAACTTTCTTCTTTTTGTTCTACTTTTTCAGTAGATAGTTCAGCTAAAATTTGCGCTTTCAATTCAGTAATTAAAGATTCTCTATCCTCAGCTGAGAAATAAGTTTCTTTAGATACTGATTCCACTACTTTCTTAGCTACAGGTGTAGCAGTTGGCTCTTCGCTAGCAGCTACCTCTTCTTCTTGTACAGGTGCTTCCTCTTCTACCTCTTCCATCTTAGGCTCAAAAGAAGCAATAATTCCCTCTTCCTCAATTTTAAGAATCATGTCTTCTGCCATTTCGTACTCTCCTACAGGTAAAGGAATACGCTCGTCCTCATTAACGATAAATACAGGCTGCCCCGCTTCGAATGCTTCAGCTTCTAAAGCTGCTTGTCCGTCAGCTGTCAAAATTTGTTCTAGCTTTACTTCTACGGCTTTCAAACCTATTTTACGAAGTAGCTCGTTTACTTGTTCTTTCATTTTTATTTTATTTATTATTACTATATACGTTTTATTTTCTGTCTGTTATAAATTTAACTAGAAACGCGTGTAGTGGTTCGCGTTGTATCCTCGTTTATAACGGTTGAATTATTAGTGCTTGCGATAGGTGTAGATGTCTCAGTTTCTACCCTGTTTGTGTCCTCGTTTACGACGTTTGAAGTATTACCCCCTACAGTGCTGCCTATTCCTTGCGCTAATATAGTTCCATCGCAGCATTTACGACTATAAGTCTTTCCGTCTTTACACAGGCAACCTCTACGCCCTCCTCTCGGGCTTGTTCTACTCGGTGTACTCATTTAAAACATTGTTGGTTTTTGGTAGTAAGTCTGTATTAATATCCCTACGCTAGCAGCTGCTATATCTATATCCGTTCCTGAATCATTACGCAAAGCAAAATAAAAGCCGCCAGTTACAAAAGGGTCACTAGCCCCAGCTGTGTAAGTAATAAAATTAAACTGCTGTGCGCCCTCGTCTGCTGTTCTAAATACTAGTATTTCACTACCTATAATACTATCGTCTGTAAATCGTCTTAAAGAAAGTGCCAAAGTTTGAGTAGCTCCACCACTAGGTACAATACTAAAGTTAACTCTAATGTTGTGCTGTAATCTTTGCCCCTCGTATGCAGTACCTACATAAGGTATAATAACATGGTCGCCTGTTCCCGCTATGTCTAACTCATCGTAAGAAGTAGTACCGCTTGCTACTTTGTCTGCATTCGTAAAGAAAGTAAAGCCGTTTGCTATTTCTCCGTCTAGTAAAGTAACAGGAGCTGCTGGCGTTGTATTCCATTGAGTAGAGCCGAAGTTAACAGCATCCGTAGTTACTACGTTACCGCTGTCTAATAGTTGAGCCGCTGGGTTAGTACCGTCTAAATAGTATACTTTGCCGTTATAGAAGTACATCGCGCCCTCTTCATTCTTAATAGTAGTAGGGTCGTTAACTATGTCTAGCCTTACGTTATAAGCTGTGTTTTTAATGTCTCTTGCCATTTTATTTAATTATTTTTTTAAGTTCCTCGATTATGTCGTTTTCGCTGCTCATCTCTAAAGCTTCTAAGCCTTGGTAGATACCCTCAATAGAAAACCCTTTGTAGTCGCCCGCTTTTATTTTCTCCCATTCGTTGTCATTATATACTTTCATAGTGATAGCCCAACTTCCTACAGGTGCTTTAAGGTTGTATAACGCTGTTTTATCCTTGTCGGTGTCCTCAACTAGCCAACTTTCAATAACACTCACCCCTGTAACTGGTCGCTCGTGTTCAGAAGTCACGTTATTAAGGTTCAACTTTTTCATAAATAGCTCAGCAGTTTTGTAGATAGTTTCTTTTGAGAAATATATGTTAAACTCCTTTTCTTTTATTTTACGATAAATGCGCTTCTCAGGTACTAAAGCAAGCCCTGTAACTATACGCTTTTCGTCGTCCACTACTTTTAACTCCATCTTATAACCCGACAAGGCTATAAAGTTTTCCTCAATAGCGGGGTTTTCTACTAACGAAACAGCGAATACTCCGTCCTCGTTTTCGTCCTTAATGAATAATTCTACTTCTTGTAATTCCATAACTTATTTACGTTTAAAGTGTACTTTGTTGTATTTTGTTTCTTTCGAGCGACTGAGCCGAGGTAACATCTCCCGCTACTACGTAAGCCTGTAAAGGTTGCTGCCCTAAGGTCTGAGCAAGCTGGTTAGTGCCTGTGTTACCTACTACGTTAAAAGTCGCGGGGTTAGCTCCTCCACCTGTTGGCGGGTTAGGTATATTAGCAGTTCCTCCTCCAGCTCCACCTCCTCCAGCGTTAAACTGTGTGCGTGCAATAGTTGCTATTTGTGCAGCACCCGCAGCAGCAGCAATACCCGCCTCTATAAATTGCGCTCCTGTTGCTAATTTAATCGGGTTACCTCCCGCAGTTAAAGCAGCCGTAACAGCTAAAGCTGTGTTAGTAATGGCTTGAGCTAAGTTAACAGCCTTAGTAACGTTAAACGCTCGCTCTTGTGCAGCTTCGCTCTCTCCAGCAAAAGAGTTTATCAAGTCACCAATAGCACCGAACGCAGCAGAAGTTAATTCTAGTTTTTGCTTTTGTAGTTCTTGCTCTCTTAATAGTTCCGCTTCGGATAGTTCTTTCTTTTTGTTATCGGCTTCTATTGCAGCATCTACTTTAGCTTCTTCGGCTGCAAGTTCAGCATCTAAGCTCGCTTGTATTTCTGCATCTACAGTAGCTAGTCTTTCTAAGTGCTGTGCTTGAAATTCTTTCTCTAACTCCTCCTGTTGCTTTAATCTTTCTTGAAAGTCTTTTAAAAAGGTGTCAGTTTCTCTCCGAAGTCTAGCCTCCTCTTCCATTTCGGCTATTATACGCGCTTTTCTTTTTTCAAAAGCTTCCTTTCTTATTTTCTCCTTTTCCTCCTCAGCTTCTCGCGTAGTTCTTACATCGTCTAACTTAATTTGCTCTAATAAAGTTTTAGATTCCGTTTTAGCAGCTCGTATAGTTTCGTTATTCTTTTCAATTTGAGCGTTAATTTCTTTGGCTTGCTCGTCCGTTAAATCTCCGCTTTGTTGTAATAATTTGAACTGAGCAATAAGCGCGTCATTTTGCTGCTTAACTTGTTTTTGAAATTCATTGTTTGACTTTATACGCTCTATTCTATTTTTACGAACAGCCTTAAAAATATCCTCCTCAGCATCTCCGCGAGCTTTCATCATTTCGACCTCAAATTTACGAAGACCCTCTATCTCATCTCGCTCTTTAGAAATAGCCTCTATACGCTTCCCTTGTTGTTCTATAAACTCCTCGGTACGTCTTAGGTTTTCTTGGTGTAAAGTCTCCGCTGCATCGTCTGTAATTCCTAACCAATCGGTTACAGCTCTAAAGTTATTTATCAATGCAGTAATACCCGCTACAAGCGCAGCAATAGCCGTAATAATTAAGCCTATCGGGTTAGCTTTCATAACAGCGTTAAATACTACATTTGCTGCAGTTGCTGCTTTAGTCCTTAACGTGTTAATTAATAACATTGCAGCACTCTCTTTTTGAAATGCTGTCTGCAGTTGTACTATACCATTAAGCGCACTTTGAGCGGCTTGAAGCTTTACCATAGTCTCCTGTAGCTTTTCACTCTCTACTCCTGTAGCAGCTAAAACACCTTGGTAAGCACTAAAACCAGCGAGAACTCCTGTACCTATTCCAATAGTACCCTGTAGTTTAAAGTTATCGTCTGCAAGCCTTTTAGTTTCGTTTTGCAAATCGACCATTTGGTCTTTTAAAGCTGCTGCCTTAGATAACGCTTCTTTACCTACTGCGCTTTCTCTACCCGCTTGTAAAGCTATAGTTTGATAAGCTTGTATTTGTTTGTTTAAGTCTCGAAAGTTCTTAGGGCTAGTGGCTACTGTTTGGTCTAGGTCTTTGAGTTTCTTGTTTACGTCGTCCGTACTCATTAAAATTTCATCGAGCGACTTGTTTGTCTTCTTTATCTCCTCGGCTGCTTTCCCTGATGCTTTAGCTACGTCGTTTAACTCCTTTTCTGTTTGGTTTAAACTTTTATTAGCTTGGTCTGAATCTACCTTTAATACTATCGTTTTCTCTATTGCCATGCTTTACGTCTTTTCTCTTGTTTCATTTTGCCCTTAATAGTAGTCTCGAGCTTGTACTTTCCTTTAGCTATGTCCACGTTTTCACTAACCGCGTGCCAGTCGCTCATCTTTAACAATTCTAGTATATGCTTCATATTCTTATTCTAAATCCGTTTTCTTGTAATAACAGTGAATCATTCTCCTGTAGTATAAATCCTTCCGTTCCGTTTTGTGTAATTACATAAGGTTCGCTTTTATATAGGTTGTCTCCACCATCGTAAAAGTTTACACTATAGTAAGCTGTTCTATCTGCTCCTGTTGCGTTCGCTGCCACGTCAAATTCTACGTTTACTTCGCCAGTCTGCTTAAAAAGTATTACAGGTGTCGTAGTTATCCAAGGGTAAGGCGTTGCGGGTACAATAGTCCAATAACCGCCCTTACTCGGCTTAATAGGTTTAATCGGTAGAACCAAGTCGCCACCGTCTACAGGTAAAGGAGGAGCTGGAGGAGGTACAGTCCTCGGCTGTGTCACTATGTCAGTAATAAGTTCAAGCGTTACCTTTCCCGTAGTGAGCTGTGACTTCATTAAGTTAATCCTGTACTTCTTATCTCGTATTATTAGCGCATCGTTTAACTGAATAGAATTAAGTAGCCTTAAGGGTAAATTAGTTTCCACCGTTACAACCCTTGCCTTATTGCTAAACAAGTTTTGTAAATACGCTCTATAATATATGTTATAAAGTGAATTACTAACAGGGTCTAAACTCAGCGAGCTAAACTCCTCGTTAAAGTTTATAGAATAGTCGGTTGTATTGTAAAAGGTTTCCTGTCCGAAAGGATAGTAGTTTGTTATTTCATCTGTAGTAACTACACCATCTGTTAAATAGAAACTGCAGCTCTGACTAACAGGATAGAAATAAAGCATGGTAACCTTAGGTATAACAGGCGTATAACTAGGCTCTGTTTCTAGTGAGTAACCTACTTGTAAATTAGTTCCTGTGAACTTGCTAAATAGTAAAGTTTCAAAAGGTAAATCTATTTTAAAGTCTCCTCCGTCGTAGCCAAAAAAGTTTTTTAACCCTCCGTACTGCTTGTTATTGTTTTCCCTGTATTCGACGTTTAATAAAGACTTGCTTTCTTTCCAGTTAAACTCTATATTATTATATAACTTAGGTCGGTCTATCTTTATTTTGCTTACGTCCGTATACTCGGTTATGTCTATCTCCTCGCCTATGCTGTACCAAAACTCTAACGGTTCTATTTGAAAAGTATTTTCATCTGTAGGGTAGCACGTCAAGTTAAACATTCTAAGCACTCCCGAAAAGTACTCGCTTACAGTCATGTCAGGGGCGGTATTTATAAAGTCTATTTCTGTAACGCTTACTATGTTTTCGTTTGAACTTGCTGAGCTTCTACTAAGGTTAAAAGTTTGGTTACTGCCGTCCGTTACGCTGTATCTAAAAAACCAACTTCCACTAACTACAAAAGTATCAGAATCGTTTGTACGAACAAAGAACTCATAGTAGTCGTCTTGGTCTACCAAGTTCTGATAGAACGAAGCGAACTCAAAGTAAATATCTCCTGTTTGTACCGCTGTGCTGTATTCATAGTCCCCGTTTTTGTGAACGTCCACCACAAACTGAGTAGAGGGGTTAGTTGCTGTTACAGATATAACACCGTCAAAAGACGAAGAGTTGAAAGTCCAAGTACCGTCGTTGTACGGCTCCCACTGCATAACGTCTATATACTTAAAGCGTATTCTGTTATTCTCTAAAGGCTCATAGTCTACGTCGTCAGGCTGTACAGGAAAGTAAGTAGTAAAAGGAATCTGTATAGGAGCTTTACCCGCTGTAAATACGTTGCTATTTTTCCACCATGTATAAAGGCTCGTAAATCTGTTATCTGTTAAAAAGTTACCCTCGAAAGTTAACCCGTATTGTGCCTCTATAAGCTCGAATACTTTAGCAGTTCTTAACGCTGGGAACAGCTCATTAAACTGTATAGCGTTACCGCTTACACTAATATCGTTAGAACTTGCATCCCCATACTCCCAAACTCTATCGCTAGTTATTAAAGGATAGCGAACGTCTAAACTGCTGCCACTTGTTAGGCTTGTTTTTACCTCGTTATATGTACCGTCAAAACTCAAACTGCTATAATCCAAGTCCCTCAGCTTGTCATCTCCGAAAAGGTCTTTAAGCGTAACTACATCACCATAGAAAGTAATACTGTAATGCTGTGCTTCACCCTCTACTAACTCAGCCCCCTCTAGCTGTATCTTACCTCTCCTAAAAGGTGTAAAGTTTATTTCTATTCTCGCTGGCTGTCTCTCCTTAGCTATAAAGCCGTCTTCTACATCGTTCTGATAGTAGTGTTTAAATATCTCATTGTTACGAGGTGAAGCGGGTACAGTAAATTGTTGCGAGAAGTCGGTAAATACTTTGGCTATGTCGTTTATGTTTTGAATACTCGAACTTACTTCTATATTCTCGTCGTCGAATAAGTCTAGTATCTCGTCATTTATGTATATCTGTACCGTCCGCATTATATAACGTAGTTTAGTTGGTTATGGCTGTACTCAAACTCTACCCTGTAATTAATTAGCTTGTCGTTTATATGCTCCTGTAGTTTTACGTTTTGAGTCCTTAGCTTCACAGGCTCGTTATTTAGCATTATCTTTTCGCTTAATAACATTGCCTTCATCACGTTGCTGTAAGTCTCAGGTACGAAGCCCGTATTCGCTGTTATGCTCTTTTTCGCGTTTCTGTTAAATACCTGTCTCCTGTTTTCGTATATATCGTAATTAATACTAGACGGCATTAAGTTGTATTCTGTTCCCGTTGCCTCAAAGTTACGCTCGCTCGCTTTAAAGAAAATGATTTGCTGCCATACCCCGTATTGGTTAATGAAGTCACAAACTAAAGGCGTGTACTTAGGTTCGCATATCGGCTCAAAGGTGTAAGTACGTACAGGAAAGCCCGCCTCGTAAATTTCTACCACGTTAGTTACTCCTATATGGCTAGGATGAACGTAAGGAACGAATTTAACCCCGTTGTTTAAGCTTATAGAATCCGTTGAATTGTAAACCGCTTGCGTCAAACTTCCTGAGACGTTGTTAAAGTAGATACCTCCTCCGTTACCTGTATCCTGTACATAGTAAGTGCCTTCGTCTAAAAATACTGCGCTGTCTGTTATTCCGCTTGTGTCTCCAAGGCTAGGGTTATATCCTTGCTCGTAATATCCGAAGCCGTCAAAAGCTACATAGTCTGTAGTGCTGTCGAGTACCTCGTTTACGTAGACCTTTACGCGAATAAAACAATACTCGTCGTTTCCCGCTGCTGTCTCTACAGATGCACTTGTAAACTTCTGAAAAGATATGTACTCCCTACAATAAGGGCTTATATCAAAGTGCGCAGTTGTTGCTACTGAGCTAGGTATAACTTTGCTTAGTGTGTAAGTAGGTGTACTCGGTACTCCTGATGGTAGGTTAAAAATATATAGTTCCGCTTTTACGACGTCTCCCACCGAGCTAGTCTTACTAACTATGTAGGGGCTTCGTACGAATATGCTAGTTGCCATTAGGTAAATTATTAGTTGTGAATGTTAAAAAGTCTTCTAGGTCTAAACCAAACTTCTCTATTAGGTCCTCAGGTAATCGTTTGAACGCTGCCTCGAAAGGTTTAGTAAAGAACAGGCTCGGCTTTATTCCGTTGTTATATACGCTGCGTGCTATTAAGAAATTTAAACTCTTTCGGCTTATAAACTTTCCGTCTTTGTCTCTAGGTGCTAACCCCTTTTTAATAGTCCACTTGTCGAACGCTTTAGCTGGAGGCATCTTTGACTTGTAACTAAATGGCGTGTTGTATTTTTTCTTTTTACCGCTTACCCCTACGTCTTGAAACTTACCGTAAGCCTCCATTAAGAATGCTAAGCTAAAAGAGTTCTTTGTCACGTTTAAATCAAAGTCTAAAGAGTTGTAAAGCTCCTTACTCGCGTTCTTTCCTTTTCGCGTTAAGTTGCTACGGCTCGACTTAATTACTGCCTTGGCGAATTTACTAAGCTCTATTTTTACCTCATCTGTTAACATATAGTCATGTCGTTAGGTACTAATATATCGAAGCTAACAGCCCAACCCGCTAAGTAATTTTCGAACCTTTCAGTGAACGGCTCTATTGTAGGGTCTCCATCTATTCTGAAAGTCCTTACGTTGTCTCCCCTGTCGAATATCTCAAGCATACGAAGTGCCACAGCTAACTGAGTGTTTAATACGTCTTGCTCGTCGTCGTTGCCTCTGAATATATCTGTAGTCTCGGTCTTGCTTTTGTCTACTATATCCATACACATAACAGTAATGCTAAACCGTAGTGTATTGCTTTCCCTGTTTACGCTGTTTACCATTATATGGCTAAGCGGGAATATAGTCTGCTTGCTTAAGTCAACGTCAAATATATCTCCTTGCGTTACCGTGTTAACGAATACATCAGCATCGAGCTGCGCCTTAATAGTTGTTAGTATATCGTAGTATGCTGTCATCTTTTAAACTGTTTCTTTATCTCGTTTGTTTCTATTCTGTTTTTCTCGCTTTCAAAAGTGAGGTAGGTGAGAGCTGTTGAAAGTCTGAGTTTAGTGACTGCTTCAAAGTTCCTAACATCTCCTCTAGCGAGCTGATAGATTGAGCTATACCATCCCCATTTTCTACCGAACTGCGCCCTAGTTGAATAATCGCCCTCCCCTCCTTCTCTAAATAACTCGGTAAAGCTGCTAGTAACTCGCTTCCTAAATTCCAAAAAAAAACCTGTGAGCCTAACACTACATCTAAAGGCATAAGCTTCATTAGTTCCGCGTATTCGTCCGTACCCTCGTAGTCTAATATTTTGTATTCCTCCTTTATCTCCGTTCCTATAGGTCTGAATAGTACAGCCATTGCCCTGTGCATATTGCTCCAATCTCCTATGTACTTATCAAGGTCCACATACTCCCCGAAAGTTATAGCGTCAAGGTCAGGCACAAAACCAAATTTAAACCCTTTCAACTCGAACTTGTTTACTAGACTTTTCTCCTGAATAAATAAGTTATCTAAGTGCATACATACCTCTTCTACAGAAGAGCGTTCTATCAGCTTTACTTTGTCTGCTGGTATCAAACAAAAGCACTCAATCATTAACGCCTTTAGCTCGTTCTCTTCTAAACCTTTCGCACGTTCTAAAAAGTGTTGGTACTGTGCAAGTGTTATCTCTCTTAAGCTCTCAGGAAGTTGTATCTTAACTTTCATAAATTATATACGTTTAATTGTGTTTTTGTATTAAGTCGGTAGTGGAAGGGGTGGCTAGTATACTTAGCCGCTATGCACTTAACATTGTTCCCCTCCCATTTCTTAAGTTAACCTACCTTATATGATATTCTCCCCTTGTCGGGTTTTCTAGTTGATAGCTTACCGCGTAGCGTAGTGCGTCTATAGCATGGTTGTATTTGTCTACAGGCGTACTACTCTTTTTCTCTAACCAGCAGTAGTTGTTTAGTTCCTTGATTAAGTCGGTGC
>Ga0209137_1000816_pt1 | contig 31755 bp, 34 predicted proteins | sample SaaInl5LU_22_DNA_FD_184642 | JGI IMG/M metagenome (GOLD analysis project Ga0209137, IMG submission 184642) | Marine microbial communities from expanding oxygen minimum zones in the Saanich Inlet - ESP_105LU_22_DNA (SPAdes) (version 2) | ecosystem: Environmental > Aquatic > Marine > Intertidal...
TATTTAAAAAATTTGTTGAAGTTGAAATCTTGGTTTCTTGAAGTGGATGTTTTTTCCGAGAATAAACTAAAATTACACATATTTCTCCAAAAATAGACCGCATAGTTGCATTATTTCTTAATCGTAATTCTTGCCCAGAATAACCATTATTTACTATAGATTTAAACTTTTCGCATTTCGTTTCTATAAAATGAATTAATTTAGGATTTCCGATATGAATAAATTTGGCAAAATAAAATAATATAATATTCCATAGGTCACCATAATGTCCTGAACATACTAATTCTGCACACCAATAACAGGCGGATTCTAATTTACTATCATTAACAGATTTTAAAAATTCTTTTAATACATCGGTCTTTTTAAACCCTGAAAATGTAATTCCTTTAAACTCTTTCTCTCCCCTTATATCATTAATTTCAATTATATCAACCAAAGTATCCATAATATAATTAAAATTTATAAAAAAAAAATCAATATTACATATATATATAAAAAATGAATTCTATTATTAAATCTTTTAATAAAATGATTAATCATATAGAAAAAATTTACAAAAAAATGAGTACCTGGGCAAAAGTTCTTTTATTTATTATTATTCTTTTAATTATTTTATCTTTTTTCAATACATCCCCGTTAACCAATAAAGAAGGATTTATTCAAAAAGACGCTTTTGTTCAAAAAAGCGGAATGGATATCTATGATGATTTTTATGCTGAAATCTATGATTATTTAGTTTATAATGATGTAAAAAATGAATATGAAGTGGGTCAAATAGTAAATTCTACTTCCCCTTCATCTGAAAGTATAATTTTAGATATTGGTTCAGGTACTGGCCATCATGTAGGGGAATTAAACAAGCAAAATTTAAAGGTAATAGGTGTAGATATTTCCGATGCAATGGTTAAGAAATCTAAAGAAAACTATCCCAATGCAGAATTTAAACAAGGTGATGTGATGGAAAGATCTCTTTTTAATCCTTCATCATTTACCCATATTATGTGTATGTATTTTACAATTTATTATATGGAAAACAAAGAACAATTCTTCAAAAATTGTTTTTACTGGTTAAAGCCTGGAGGATTTCTAATTGTTCATTTAGTCAATAAAGATATGTTTGATCCTATTCTACCACCAGGAAATCCGTTGCTTCTGGTTTCACCACAAAAATATGCAAAACAACGAATTACTACCACCAAAATTAAATTCACAGACTTTTCCTATGATTCGGACTTCCAGCTGCCAAATGGTTCAAATGAAGCTAAATTTATAGAAAAATTTAAAAATGATAAAACGAATCAAACCAGGAAGAATGAACATAAACTTTATATGGATTCGCAAGAATCTATTCTAACATTGGCACAAGAGACTGGGTTCATATTAGAAGGGCAAGCAGATTTGTTAAAAGCGCAATACGAATACCAATATTTGTATTTCCTTCTTAAACCTATTTAAATTGAAGTTTCAATCCATTCTACATCGGTATATTCTTTTGAATCTCTATGGTCAAGATGTTTATTTCGTGTTTCAACCCATTCAAAAAAATGAAATAAGTTTAATTTTTCATCATTTAATATCGATAAATTGGGATTTGCATTTTTTTTATAAAATTGTTGATTATTAATAGCAATCCAGCCCGGAGTATGGATTCCAAGTACTACCACATTTTCCACATTATAAATACATTTTGATCGAAAATGGGGTTTCAATTTTTGTTTCGATCGCAAGAATTTTTCTGGAAAGCATATTGGATTTCTGATTTCATTTTCTAAACATTTACTCCATATATTTTGAAACATATAACAATCATAATGTTTAGACATAACAAATTTTTTTAAACTAACGTCATTTATATTTAAATATTCATCCATGTCACAAAAGATCATGAATTTATGTCTATTTTTACCATATTTATATAACGCATTATGCATTTGTCCTATTTGAGCATGATGAGCGCCACGAGTAGAAATGTGCATATTACATGGGTTCCAATACCTAAAATTCCATTCTATTAATGTAACGTCCGGTGGACACATAATTTCTTTTATTTCCTCAGTAATGACACCATTATAGTACATATAGAAATGAGAGACACCTTGATTTTTATAATATAAATAAAATTTGTAAAATAAATTATAATCATCTTTGAATAGAGTTGTTAGTACAAGGTCATCATTTTTGGTATTAACTTTAATAATTTCAAATGGTAATTTATAACTATTTTTATTATAAACTATATTCACTTCGTTCTTGCCTACATCAAAATCACAATTATATATAAAAATTAATGTTGACTCATAGGTTAATTCATTTATCTTTCGAAGAAAAATTAGTTCTTTTCCATCGATAAATACATTAATTTGAGCAGGATCTAGTTCAACTAAATTAATTGAAAAGTTAATGAAAAATTCATTCTGTTTTTTAAAACAATCAAATAAAGTGAAATCATTTAATTCCATAAAACTTTTTACTATTTTATCCTTAAATTAATAAAATAGTATTAAATATTGAGTGCTATTTGTTCCCAAATTAATTCAGGAACCATCTACCTTTAATATGCTCGGTATATTGAGGCATTCAGTAAGGTTTACTCCAGTAAAAAAAATGAAATAATGCACCTTCTTTACAAATAAAAAATTTAAATTTCTGTGGTCGGTGGGGTAATGAATGTATAAATCATTTTTTTTTTTAGTTTTATAAATACATTTGATCGTCTATTGTTAGGGTAACTATTTTTTTTCTATTATAAATTTATTAGGAAATTTATCTGGCATTTTGCCATCTATCGTTTTATTCCATTTATTTAAAAACATATAACAATCTTTATTCGTTCCAAAAATAAACTCTTTGAGAGTTTTACCTTTCACATTCATATTTTCATCTAAATCACAAAAGATCATGTACTCATGTTTATATTTCCCATATATATGTAATGCACTTGCCATTTGTCCAACTTGTGCATGGTACCTATATATTTTCTATTTGGATTCCATTACCTAAAAATCCATTCAATTAAGGCTACATTTGGCAGTTTAAGAACATTTCTTATTTTATCATTTAAAATTCAATTATAATACATATTAAAATGACTAACTCCCTGTGTTAAATAGTTATTGTTAAATATAGTAAATAATTTAAGGTTATATTTAAATTTTGTGAAGTAACTCCAATGCCTTATTTTCTTTTGATGAAGAATTTCAATACAATGTAATTCACATTTTTTTTTTGTAAAATCCATTTAAATTATTGACTATTTGTATTCATAACCCATTTGATACTTGTTTGAATATAAATAACTACATTTGATGGTAGTAATACTTGGTAGATGTTACAATTCAATAAACTTTTGATTACCCAACTTAAAGTATAAACTATTTTTTCCAATTGGAATACTATTTATTGATAAATAATCATATAAAATTTTTTGTTTCGTTAATTCAACAAAAATAGTAAAATCATTGAAATACATTTTATATAATAAAGATATATATTTATTGTGAATTATGATACTTTATTCTGTATATTTTATTATTTTAATAATTGCATTATTGTATTTAAGATTTAAATTTGTGTATAAATTTTGGATATTACAACCCGTTTTTCATTTTTATGATTTTCATTATTACTACTCCAATCCCCAAATTATAAAATCCTCTTTACCATCTATAACTAAATATGTGGATTTTATCTCTATTAAAAGTAACAATTTTGAAAATGTAATTGAATCCGAAATTCAAAAGTGTTTATTTTTAATAAAAAATTATTATTATCGGGATAATTTTTGTATATTCAATCCCGAAATAATCAATTTTTTGCCCTATTTTAAAGGTCATAACTCTTGTTGTTTTATGTCTGTATATTGGCATAAAGATTTATATAGGGATAAAAATTCTCACATATTTGATCATCAGAAAGTAATTGGTGTAATAACAAGTAGACCAATCAGTATAAAAATAAATAATGAAAAATTTAATTCCTATTATGTGGATTATTTATGTGTACATAAAAATTATCGTAAAAAAGGTATCGCACCTAAACTAATTCAAACCCATGAATATTTTCAACGGCATAATAATTTAAAAATCTCAACCAGTTTTTTTAAAAGAGAAGGAGAGTTAACAGGAATTGTACCATTGTGCTATTATCAAACGCATTGCTATAAAATAAATGATATTTTAGTATTTAACAAATTAGATCCAGGAGTAAAAATGATTGCTGTGGATAGACAAAATATTCAATATTTAATACATTTTATTGATGAAATAACCCATTATCAATCCATAATTCATACTGAATTAGCAAACATTATTAGTCTAATTGAAACTAAAAATTTATTAATATACATATCTATTCAAAATAATGTTTTGTTGTCGGCTTTTTTTTATAGGAAAACATGTGTTTATTATGGTAATAAAGAATTGTTCTCTCTATTTGCCTCTATCAAATCGTCGGATTTGTCTACCAATCATTTTTTCGATCATTTCCAGTTTTCATTATCCACTTATTTTTTTGGTAACCAACATATATCAATAGAAGAAATAGGCGATAACAATTTACTTACCAAAATGATAACAAAAAATCTAATTATAAGTACTTCTCCAACAGCATATTTTTTATACAACTATATTGCCCAACCTATCAAAGCAGAAAAGGTCTTAATTATTCTTTGAATTTATGGATATATTACTTTTCGGTCACAAATATTCAAAAGTCAAAAGTTCATCTTTTTTCGGAAAACTATTTTCGATTTTTGAAAATGGACAAGAAAAAATTGTCCATTTTTGAAAAGCCCAAAATACTTTTCGGAAAATTTTGCAAGTTTTGACTTGTGACGACAATGCTCTAAATACGAAAAAAATAATTATTCTTTTGTGATTGAAAGAAAAAAATTAAATTCGTAAAACTATTTAAGCGACTTTTGTGTCATCATTATATAATGACAAAATGATGACAAAAAGTCGCCATTTTTTACCACCAAAATTTTACTGCGAAAAATGCAACTACCAATCGTCTAAAAAGTCAGATTATAATAAACATTTAATGACACTTAAACATCAAAATTTGCAAAATGATGACAAAAAGTCGCCAAAAGTCGCCACACTGGAATGCAGTGGGTGTGGTAAATCGTATAGCAGTCGACAGAGCTTGCATGTACACAAAAAGAAATGTATGGGTAAATCAGAGGTTGAAAAAGTGGATTATGAAGAAATGGTCTTAAAACTAGTGCAAGATAATAATGAACTTAAGGAGATGGTCAGTCAGGTTATTCAGAATAATAATTCTACTCAAATAAATACAACTAATAATTCATTCAATTTGAACTTTTTTTTAAATGAAACATGTAAAAATGCTATGAATTTAAGTGATTTTGTTGATTCTTTAAAGCTTCAGTTTCATGAATTGGAACAGCTCGGTGAAATTGGTTATATCAATGGAATGTCCAATATTATAGTTTCTAACTTAAACAAATTAGATATTTCAAGAAGACCTATGCATTGCACGGATAGAAAGAGAGAAACCTTATATGTAAAGGACGAAAACAAATGGGAAAAAGAAGACAAAGAGAAACCTAAAATAAAAAATGTTATTAAAAAATTATCTCAACAACATATTCATTTAATATTAGAATACCAAAAACAACATCCAAATTTTTTAACTGCGGATTCAATTGAAAATACCAAGTATAATGAACTAATTCAAGAATTGTTTGGGCATGATGAGAAAGACGTGGAAAAAATAATTAAAAAAATATCAAAAGAAATAAAAATTGGCGAAAATGATTTATTAATTTAATAGAAATAATTAATTACTTGTTGTGTTTACGAAATGTGAAGGAATATCGAACTTCTTTAATTTTTGTTTGTTTTGGTATTTCATGTGTATAAATTTTTTGAAAATCTCCTCCCATTTGGATGATTGTTCCCGATTCTAAATCTTCATTGTATAATATTTTCTTTGTTTTTTTATCTCTAATTCTTAAAATACGTGATGATCCATAGGAAATACTGATTACTCCAGAGTTGTCTAAATCCGATTCATCGTCGCTATGGGCGCTTATATAGTCTTGTCCATTTTTATATTTATTTACCAAAATCCCATTGAATTCTGCATTGAATTGGATGTTTATTTCTTTTAATAAACATTCAATATGATAGGTAAGAGGTTTTGATGCCATTAGTGATTTTGAATATTTATAACCAATTGAATCATTTGAAAAGAAACCAATATCTCTTTGCTGATTGCAGATTTTTCCGAAAACTCGGATTTCTGGATTATTTTCTAGTAAAGGTTCTATTTCTATTATACAATTCTCAATAAGTTCCTTATTTTCAAAGTTACCTCTGGCCAGAAACGCCCTGCCATCTTCACTTTCAAAAATTGTCTTCATATTTATAAATAATATTTTTCAAATAAAAATAATAAAATAAAATCAATTTTATTTTTAAAAATTATATTTTATTTTTTGTACCCTATTACCTTGTATATTTACCAACACGTGCAAAACTATCAACTATAAAAATCATAAATACTCCCAAAAATGAATATAATATAACTTCTTCAGTAACATTATTGGTTTTCTCATCTTGTTGTTCTTCTAACAAATTAATCATATAGTTCAATTTGTTCATTAGAACATCATTATTATCAACTTGTGCTTGACCTTGTGGGTTTGAATTAGAAGAGTAAGCGTAAGGATAATAAGGAATGTTGTTTTCGGTTTTCGAATAATGAGGATTTTTATAATTTGGAATTATATTGGAAAAATATTCTTTTACAGCATTTTGGTTCATAAAATTGTTTTTTAAACTTTGAATATCCACATCATCAGTGGCGCTTTCTTTTAAAGAGGAACCATTATTAGAAGTAGTTGTAGAAGAATTAGGATTGGGAGGAGGGGGAGGAGGGCTGGGAGGCATTTCCCCTTGTTTGGTATCTTTAAGTTTGGTGTTTTCTACTCCAACAGAAGTAGGAGGTTCTAAAGGCTTAAAATTTCCTAAATCATTCTCATCTTCGTCTTCATTAGACATATTTTGTAAATTTTCTAAAACCGCATTTACTTTAGCGGAGTTAAAATCCATGTCTTTATTTTTTTGTGTTTTTTTAAATTGATTTTTTTTCTGATCTATGAGGGATTCGCCTAAAAGACTCAAACTTCCATTCATATCAATAGGAGCCGCATTTATTGCAAAAGACATTTCTTCTTATTTAAAAACAAGATAAATTTTTAAGAAAGCTGCTGAATTAAAATATAAAATATATAATAATATATAATGAAATCGAATTTCATGTACATAAGTAAACTATTTTTAAATGTAATTTATATTACCCTTGCCCTAACATTTCTATATATTTTATTTAATTATCGGAAACCTGTTTTATATGATATGTACAATACTTTAGGAGGTAGAATAATATTAATACTTATTGCTTTGTATGGTTTTACACTAAATTTTTATATTGGTGTAGCATTATTAATTATAATTATTGGTGCAAAATTTTTAGTAACGAAAGAAACCATGGTGAATCCAGCACGTCCAGTAGTTAGAAGAAATGAAGAGAATGTATCTGGTGTGGATAAATTAGCTGTTTCAGAAACTATTCGAGGTAAAAACTCTCGTAATTTAGCAAATGCTTCTACTTCCAATTCAGAAGATGTAGAACCTTTTTCCTCCTATAATCCAATGTTTTAAATATTAGGATTTATATAATAAGAATGAAAACTAATTTTATTTGGTTAATTTTCATATTATTGGGAATCATAATAGTCAGTTTAGCAATAGGAAATTCTAAATATCACTATCAAGAACCATTTATTCCTATAATTAATAGTTCTGTTCGCCCTGTAATTCGAAAAACTAGGTTAGGTTGGGAGGGCTTTACATTGCCAAATTACAATAGATTTTTGAAACAATGGGGCATTTATTAATGTTATTTTTTTTTATCATAATAATTTATAAGTATTATTATGGTATTTGAATTTATTCATACACATATTATGTATTTAAATAGTAGTAAATTTTTTGCCGGATGTATGATGATTTTATTAAATATTGGATCAAAATTTCTGCCGATTACATTCAGCAAGTCTACTGAAGAATATTTAAAATTTTCAATTTCAAAACAAATATTAATTTTTGCAATGGCATGGATGGCAACTAGAGATATCTACACTTCATTGGTTTTAACAGCAGTATTTATAATTTTATCTGATAATTTGTTTAATGAAGAAAGTAATTATTGTATTGTGCCACCAGAGTACAGAGTGTTAAATAAAACAATGGATGAAAATAGAGATGGTATAGTTTCCGAAGCCGAAATTAAAAATGCTGAGTATATCTTGGAAAGAGCATCACGACAGAAAAATAAAAAATCTCAACAAGAAAATTTTATGAAATTTCACGAATATTTGTATAAAACTTAATTAATTGGTTGCGGTGTGTACCGAAGATTTCTAATTTCTGCCCACGACTTACTAATATTATCCTTTCTCATTTGACATTTAATTTCATCCAGTTTAGATTTATCAAGATCTTTGCCTGGTGCCAAATATAATGTAATTGTTATATAATAGGATATACTTGTTGGACGACCTAAATAAGGTGTTCTATTGACCTGGGGAATTGTATTTACAGATAAATTACCTTGTTGTGGGGAAATAGGTTCTCCACCTGATTGAGAACCTCCGGAAGTGATGTTTTGTGGAGAAGCAAAGTAGGTGTCAAATACTCGTAAAAACCCAACAATTCCAGGAGAACGATTATTTGGATTGGGATATAAATTTTTAATTCTATTATAAGAAGTATTAATGGATAAAAATATATTTTTTAATAAAAAATTATCCTCAGTTATATTTGGCCATGTAAACATTTGACATTTCCCATAAACAAATAATAATAAAGGGATTGGCGGGAAAATAGATAGGTCATTTTCATTAAAATGATAATAAATTTTTAGAGAATTATTTATTTTAAATTTAAATTCTATTGGGAAATAGATATCATTATTTAAGTAAAGGAATAAATATTTAACCTTCTGGGTAGTTTGCAATTTTTTAAATAATAATGTAAAATAATCAGTTGTTTTTTGTATTACTAACAATTTAATGTTGTATATTTGTTCCAATATTGGATATAATTTATCATAGAATTGCATATTATTTAAAAGATATGACTTTAACTGATTGAAATCTTGTGGATATGTAAATGGAGAATTTAATCTTTCATCAGTAAACATTGATGAAGGTTTATTGACGAGATAATTGTAATTTTCTCCAAAAATGATATTAACTTTTTCCAAATATTCATCTTCTCTTATTGGTTGATGTTGATTTAAATTTAAGTTCGCATATTTCTCATTTAATAAATTTGCATTTCTTTGTCCTGCAGTTATATATTCATTTATTACATTAGAATTATTTTGGATATAGGATAATATATTGTTAAGAATGTCAGTTTTTGTTAGTTGTGATTCACCATTATTGCCATAGGCATAGATAAAAGAATCAATAAATGTATTGGTAGAATTTGGAAGGGGAGCTATAGAGATTGTATCAACTAATAAATTGTGAAAAGATTGCGTATATTTTAATTCATGAACATTTTGGCGTCTTGGAGGTGGCTGGTATGAAATTATTTTTTTGGAATTAGAAAAAACAAATTCTTGTTCAACAGGAGGTAAGTAATTAAATATATACTTTACTAATAAATAGAAATTTTTGTGTTTAAAATATTGCTTAAATTTGAATACTTCATTTTGTCTTCCTACACCCAAATTTACTCTTCCTCTTCGCCTAGTTAATGTAGAATATCTCCTTATTGGCCTATTAATAGATTGATTGATTTCTCGTTCTGTTATAATATTCTGTTGAGATTGTGAGGGACTTTGATCAGAGCGAGAAATGTTTTCAATTTGCAATTGATTATTATCTAGGTTAGGGGAAGGAGCTGGTAATGGAGGGTTTGTCTGCTGAATATCAGATGAGTCTGGAATGACAGGCGGTAATTGCAATTGAGTTGGTGGAGTAGGAGGAGAGGGTAACAAAGGGGGTGGATGAGATAGGTTTACAAGAGGAGGGGAGGATAGAGGTGGTTGAGTTTGAGCTATTGTTGGTTTAGTAACGAGTTCTGTAGACGGAGAAGAAGGAATAGGTTCAGAAGGAGGCAAGATTGGCGATTGAAAATCTTCAGGAACATAATTTTTTCCTTCCCGTAAATCAGGAGGTATTTGATTTAATTCATAAACTGCATTGGAATAATAAGAATTCATGGTATGTTGATAATAAATAGACTGGACTGGATATTGTGGGGGAAAGGAGGAAGTAGATGAAGGTAATTTAGTATCAATTTTCCAATTTCCTTTTCTCCAATCTAAATTAACAATTGAGTAAGGTTTATCTTTTAAATAAATAGTATTTCCTTCTGAAAATAAACTTGATAGCATAACTGAAATATTATTATCTATTACTCCTTCTTTTGTTGCTTGCTTTAAACTTCGATAAGGTTGAAAAGATTCCGATTGTACAATTAAAGAATTAAATAAAGGTTTTTCAAAAAAAATGGATTTTCGTTTTTTCTCGTCGAATTTATCAATGCTGGATTTATTGAGTTTAACTAAAGGGTCAAACAAAAAATTGTCATTTTTATTAGATGGAACTATATTGGAGGGCTTTAATTTAAATGTAGAATATCCTAGTATATTTGATTTTACATAAATAACAATAGTATTAGGAATTGTCATTATATTATTGTTATAAATAAAATATAAATATTTGTACTTTTTATTTTATATTATTTAATTATGACAAATTCTTTACAAAAGGAAACTTCTTCTCTAACCAAATGGGTTTTTACCAATAATTTTCAATTTTATAATTTTATTAAGCCAGTAAATAAACCCTCATATACTAATAATTTTTGGAATGGCTTTAGACCAACGGCTTCCTCAGGTAATACTAGACCCTCAAGACCAAATAAACTTGAGCAACAAATCATTCAAAGTAGTTTTTTTACTGGTAAATTGAATCGTCCAATATCTCGTTCAAATAAATATGCTGTTTTAATTGGGATTAATTACAATGGTTCGCTACATAAATTAAATGGTTGTATAAATGATATGTATAATTTAAATCGATTTTTCAAAACCAAGGGATATTTACCTAAAAACATCGAGTTAATTTCCGATGAAAAAACCAAATTACCAACCAAGGCACGAATCTTATCTTCTCTAGAAAAAATGTTAAAAAAGGCTAAAAAGGGAGACAATTGTGTATTTACCTATAGTGGACACGGAACCCAAACTATAAATTCGGATGGCACAGAAAAAGATGGCAAAGATGAATGTTTTTTGTCCTGTTTAATGGAAAAAATAACAGATAATGAAATAAAAGATGTAATCCAAAGGAATCTAAAGCCAGGCGTAAAGTTATTTTGTTTATTGGATTGTTGTCATAGCGGAACAATTCTGGATTTAAGATATAATTATAAATATACTATTGCCAAAAGCGAATATTATGAAAACGAAAAGGAAGTGCAAACAAAAGGAGATGTAGTAATGATTAGTGGGTGTATGGATAAACAAGTGAGTATGGATGCCTATTTAGAAGGCAAGTACCAAGGCGCAATGACTAATAGTTTTTTGAAATGTATTTCTCGTTCTAAAAATTGGGACGTATTAATAAATAATATGCGCGATACATTATCTAGGGAATCTTTTGACCAAATTCCACAATTATCCGCTGGAAGAAAAATTAATCTCAATAACAAAATTTCTTTTTAAATGGAACCTAGATAAGAATTAAGAATTAGGAACTAGAATTGAATAGGCTTGTTGTAATTTTTTAAATATATTTTTTAGAAAGGATTTTATTATAGTATCAAACATAGGAAAAGAATAAAATGTATCATCCAATGTAAATACTATATTTATTTTAATGGAGGATGTCTGTGTTTTATCTATTGTAAAATTGATGTTGGCAAGTGGAGTGGGGACTACGGAGGGAGAATCAATCAGATTTTGATAAACCAAAGGTAACTTGGTAATCTCTTTTCCTGGACTGCCTGTTATGTAGGAAACTTTGTTAGTTATACTGCGAGATAAATCTAAGAATATATATCGTTGGTTAATTCCAAACTCTTTGCAAATAGGTTTTACTAAAACCATTATTAATCGTTGGTTAATGTCATTATTTAAAGTTTGTATAGTTCCATCTATAAAGTGATCTTTATTAAGGTTAAAAAGCATTGTAATTAATGAAAAATCGTCAATCAAGTTACTATCTATTTTGTTATTTATTAAATCAAATTTAATTTCATAACACTTATCTTTTATTTTTTTTATACCAATTTTGGAGTTCATTTTATATTAATAAAAAAATATTTTTTAAATTAATATAACTTACTAAAGTTATTTTCCGGTGGATCCAAATCCCCCATCCATTCTTTCCGTAGTACCTAATTCTCTTTCCGAATTAACCAATTCAACATAAAAGGGAAGAAGACAATGGTGACATAGTTGTACTATACGTTCATGTTTTCCAAGATCGAATGAGTCTGTAGAAAAATTTCTAATCATTATAATTAAATTTCCACGATATCCACTATCTATAATTCCAACATTATTAGCTAAATGCAAAGGTGTTTTGGATATAGAAGATCTAGGATAAATATAATATGGTGCAGAAGGAAATGAGCATTGAGTAGACACCATAGTGCATTTTATTCCCAAATCTATTTTATAAGAAGTAGTATTTGGTCCAATCTGTGTATCTATTGGAATCGCCAAATCAAACCCAGAATCGGGAAATGTGTTATTGTTAAGTTTTTGATTATGAGAATTAATGCGTTCTTTATACCATTCACGAAGAGAGGGATTTTCGACGTAAATTTTTAGAAGATTGGAGGAATTGGTTAGATTCGTCATTAATATTAATTTACTATTAAGTGGTACCTTTATATCACTATAATAAATTATCAATTAAAATACAAGATATAATAAGTATTGCAGTGTCAAGTATAAAATCATTACAAAAACGAAACATTTTATAGTAAAAGGGTAAGATATGTGATATAAAAAGGCAATCAAAAGAAGTATACAAAAAAAATATATAAATATGTATATTTGCTATAAATGTTAATGGTGTTGTAGATTGGGATCTGTATGAATAAGGTGGGATAAATATTGATAGGTTAATTTATTTTTAGACCAAAATATAACAAAAATAATTACGAAAATAATTAATATTTATATTTTTTTTTTTAAAAGAAGAATTTAATTTTGATTTATAAGGGCTGGATCGATTGAATTTATAATTTGTCGGAATTTTCCAAATATGTAATCAGCTTCCTTTTGAAATCCTAATTTGTTTTCAAATTCTTCATGTTCTAGAAAACAAATTAATTCTACTAGGGATCGGAAATGTATATTATTGTCGATTAAATGACTTTCAATTTTCCTATATATTTCGGAATCATTATTAGAATTTTCGTTCTCAGTATCGTCCGTATTTTGAGGAGACAATTCAACTGGTGGTTCCTCTTGGTAATCTGGATTTTCTTGAATATTTTGCTCTGATTCAATAATTGGTTTTCTACATATAGGGCAATTATAATTTTGACATGCAATATTTTTGGCAAAGCAAGATAGATGGAAAATATGGTTACACTCAGTAACACAATAGTCTTTAGAATTTACATTTATACAATTCCAACAAACAGGACAATTTTGTTGTGTATCCATAGTTTTACAAAAGGTTGTTAAATATTAAAACTATAAATTATTTTCAATTTTTAAATAAATTAATAAATAATATTAAAATTACTAATCTCAATATAATTGAGGCTTCCATTTGTCGATTTTGTGATGTATATTAAAGGAAAGTCTGTCGCTATTATATGAACATCGGCAATGGAATCTCCAATAGATATATCCAATATAAAAGTAGTAAGAATAATTTCATAAATACTAAAAACTATGATTCTAAATTAAATGTTTTATGTTGTGATTGTTCAATAGTCCAAGCTATAAACTATAATGGTATTCTTTAAACAACTTACTATTTTAATTAGGTATACCTTAATTTCCACTTCAAGCTGGAATTAAAATATATTTTTACCATATGGTATATTATTTTAAAAAGAACCTAATTTTAAATTATTTACAAAATAGATTAAATTTTCCTTATTAACAAATTTAATCTGTATTTTATATATGAGCGATCCTTCATTGGACCAATTGAAAAAGAGATTCCTAGAAGTTTTTGGACATCCGATCGAGTCAACACCCACAATATTACCTTCTACACAGCAAAATGATATTTTAGCCTCAACAGAGATATATGGTTTAAATAAAAAATTAAAACGACTGAAAAATTCAATTATTAAGTTTGATACACACATTGATATGCTAAAAAGTTACAAAAATAATCCCAATTTAATTCAAAAACATTTAAATACTAATACTTACCAAACGTTAGAATCAGAAATCAAAGTTCTTATTTTGAATATATTGAGATTTCATAGTAATGATATGACTCCTAGTCAACGTAAGGATTTTGAATCCACAACATCTGCATTTTTAAATAGACTGAATAATTCTAGATCTTGTAAATCAGGTTCAAAAGACTCCTGTGCGATTATGGGTGGAAGCCGGAGAAAGAGATCTACTAAAAGTAAAACAATTAAAAGAAAAAGAAAACCTAGAAGGAAAAGAAAGAAAACCCGAAGACGAAGGTAAAAATTAAAATATAAATTTTTATTAAATATATTTTAATTTATTTAAGTTAATTATCTATAATTAAATTACAATTTGCTTGTTTGTATGACTATGATTTAAAGATCTAATGTAATTGAATTCTTATTTGACCTAGGTTTACGTTTGGATTTTGTTGGTATCTTAGCTGATGTTTCCAAATCTTTTAGATCATTTATACTAATTGTACTATTTTCTGCTGTTTGAGGGCTAGAATGAATAGGAGAATCATTTATTTTGATTGTTTTGGTTTTTAATCCAGATAATATTCCGTCTATATCACTAGGCCCACTCATTTCTGGTCTAGAAGGCCTATTAGATTTAAATGCCGGCTCCATGTTCGTTGGGGGAACATGACCCATTGTAGACATAAATTGGTTGTTTCCTGGTCTCTGAGTTGGTGGTGGGATTGAATTTGGTCCTTGGGTATTTAAAGCTGGCGGAGGACCTTGACTCGGCGCAATTCCACCATTCATCATATTAGACATAAATCCTGAAAACCCAGGATTATTTTGTCCCATTGTATTTACTGCTGCAGACTGAAACGATTTCATTAAATCTGGGTTCTGTCTCAGTATATCATCCATTCCTGGCATAGCTGTTTTAAATAAAGAATTCGTCATATGAACCATCATAGCACTACCTCCTAATTGAAATAATAATTTAAGCTCAGGAGCCAAGGAAGCCTTGGATTTATATTTATCATGCAATTCCCCAAATATTTCATCATAATCATTTATGTTTTCATTAACTTGTTCTCCCCACCCATCCAATTTTATATCAAATGGATCAAATCTTGAATTTAAAAATTCAATACCATTAATACATGCCATAAGCATATTTCCCTGAAATTTTATAGAATTTTGTTTACTTTTCTCATCCATAATCATTTCATATTCTCCTTGCATTTCAAGTAATGGGTCATCCATGGTATACTTTTTTGTTAGTTCTACCCCTTTCTTTTCCAAAGATTCTAATTTTCTTAAATATTTCAATTTTTCTCTCAACATTTCTTCTCTGGTCATTGCAGGAGTATTATTTATATTTTCCATACCTTTGGGAATATCATTGTATTTATTGTATCCATCCCATGTTCCTTGATCGGTGGACATTTCAGCTGTAGATCTCCCAAGATCAGCTGCCGTTTTTTCTTCAAAACGCACATTGAAGTTTTCATCACTAGGCAAGGATTGGAAAGACTTTTTGTTAATATGTGAATTGTCAATCATCGGATCATTAAAATTGGGTACATTTACACCTGATAGATCATTCAATTCGTTTTCCAACTTATCCAAGTCGTCAACACCTAAATTCATATTTTTAGAATAAGGGTCCTCTTCTTTTTTCTTTTGTTTTTCATTCATTAATAATTCTATTCCTCCTCCAAAGTTGGAAGAATGTGATGGTAAATCATGTAAGTTATTTGTTATATCTTCTAACTCGCCATCTAAATTTGATAATTCGATAATATCTGGATCCATTTATGATAAATAAAGAACATTTAATTTTAAGTATTACGAACTCAAATATAATTTATTTCTTAAATACCAAATACCTTGAAGAAATGAATCGGCCAAATCATCTTTTTTTTTGTGTACTAAAAACCTTTCTTTCCAAATTTGATGGTTTTTTTTTAATATCTCGCTACATACCTCTATGCTTAGTTTTTTCCTATCTTTATATGATGATTTTGAAGCCTGATCGGAAAATTCTTTTAATTTATTATGAGAACTTATCCATTCTACCTTAATGAGTGAGTTACGCATAATAAAATATTGAGTTATCATGCCTTGGAGTGTTTTCATTTTAATTGCTAAAGGTCCTATTTGATTTTCGATGATTACCATTTCTATTGGATCTATTAACAAATTATTCAATGCATCAAATTTTTCAACAATAGTTTTCCCTAAATCTACTAAGCTAAATGAATTTAGTTTTGGTGAAGAAATAGGTTTATAATATTGGTCATTAGTATAAGAAAGTATATTTACAATTTGTTGTTTTTTATTAACGGAACTATTCAATTCCATTTTTTCTGAAATTTCCTTAATTTCGGATATCGTTTTTTTATTTAATGCTGCTGTTTTGAATTCTTTTGTTATAGATTTTAGTTGTAGTTGCTTTAGATGAAGTTTACAATAACACTTATCATTGAGAACAAAAGAAGCATTATTTTTACAGGGAATTCCTTTTTTTTGAACACCTTGACATTTTCTAACAACTGAATTAGTTAAATCAATATTTTCCCAATATAATATTGAAAAATCTGTTTGGCTAGTAGATGAAAAAACACATACTGAACAATTTTTAATTCCTACATCGATGCTACACCAAATCATGAATAATTAAGTAATTTATTATTTAGGTCATAATCTTATAAATAATAAATTTATTTTCGAGGTCTAACAATTGGCGCTATTCTTTTCGCTTGGTCTGATTGGGAAGTCAAATGCTGGGATTGCAAATTTCCCATATTATCTGGAAAATCATGTACCGATTTAAAAACATACGGAGATTTATAAGGTCCTTCCTGTTGAGCTGGATTAACAAAATGAGAATTTTGATTCAATGCAAAATCATAATTTTGCTTCATTATATTTAGTCCTTGATTTTGGAGCAACTTGCGGTATTCCCAATTTGAATTTACTCCATAATAATCAATTATTTTATTGTTTAGTGCGTCGGGTGTAGGTATACTCCTACCATCAGTCATACGTGGTGTTCTATACATTATAAATATGAAACATTTTATTTCCTTTGTATAAATTATTTAATTATTAAATCAATTATTTCGTCCTTTTTTAAATTTTTTAGGTCTAATTCAGGTTTTTTTTCTTTAAGAATTTCTTTTAATTCAGGCAGTTTTTTCTTTTTCAATTCCTTTAGTACTTCGGATTCTACTTCGGTTGAAATATTTAATACTTTAATTTCTTCTCCTAAAACACTTGGCTCGATATTTGTTAGTTCTTCCACAATCATATCATTGTCTTTCTTTATTATTTTTGTTTTATTCTCTTGATCGGCCTCTTCCTCCTCTTCCTCCTCTTCCTCCTCTTCCCCCTCTTCCTCCTCTTCCTCTTCGCCATCGTCCTCCTCCTCTTCCTCAACATCATCTTCATCATCTAGTTCTTCAATACTATGACTAGATTCATCAGAATCCTCTTCTCCTAAATCCTCATCAATTGGAATTAAATTGGGATATTGAGACATAGTAGGTTGGGTACTCATAAATGAATTTAAAGGATTAGTCAAACCAGTATTATGAAGTTGAGATAGTTTTAAAGCTTCTATTTCTTGCGTAACTGATCGAATAATGTCTACCATAGTTTGGATTTTCTTATTCATTTCTTGAAGTTTATTGCTAACAAACATATAAAGCAATGATACCAAAACGGCAGCCAATGTAATTGTAATAAAAAATGAAGAATTAAACAATTCGTCCAAAAACATTTACAATGAATTTATATAATATTCTTTTTTTCTAAACGAATCTATTTGAAATTGTTTAAAATTTCTTCTGGGTAATTCATTTTACCTAATATATATTTTCCACTTTTAATATTTGATATACCAGGAACCAATTTATATTTAAATTTTAATTTTTCATTTATCATTTCTGTGTTCATATTAAAGTTTTTAATTTTTTTATTATTGTCCAATGTTTTACATATTTCTATATAGTGAGTTGTTAAAAACACATTTATATTCGTTTGCTCTTCTATGTAGTTCATAAACGCACAAGCACTTTCCTTGGCTTCTTCTGGATTTGTTCCAGAAAATAATTCATCAATAATACATAAGTGCTTCATAGTTGAATATTTTTTAGCTTTGTCTAATATTTCTTTACATCTTCTTGCTTCTGCTTGAAATAAACTATCTCTTCCAGAGGTATCGGGAATATTTAAATAACAATGGAAGAAATCAACAGGTTGAATACAAGCTTCTTTAAAACATCCATACCCGAAACTTTGACAAAAAATCATATTTAGGAGAACACTTTTTAGTATTGTAGTTTTCCCAGATGCATTGGGACCAGAAATAATTAGATTATTTCCAAGTGTTACATCGTTGGAAACATATTTATCATCAATATGAATAGGATAATAGATCTTTTTCAGATAATTTTTAATTTTCTTTTTCGTGAATTTACATTTATTCATTTTCTTTTCTACAATGTTTTGTTTAATTCCGTCCATAAAATCTAGGTATCCCCAAAACTCCAGACTATATTGAATTGAATATTTAATTTCATCATTATTAAATATCCCATAAAACAATTGCATATATAATCCTAATTCTGATAATGAATTCATTTCGAAATCCAAATACCTTAGTTTGTCCAAATCGCCTGAAATTTTCTCTAATAAAGTAAGGCAATCTTTATTTGTTTGGACAAATTTTTTATACGATTTTTGGGTGACATTTTTATTATAAGTAGACAATTTTTTAATACTTTTATTCAGATAAGACTTCATACATTTGAAAAAATCCTGAATTTGGATTATATTTTTATAAAACTTTATAGCTGTCATAATTCCATTGTATATGGAAAATACATAAAAAAAACATTGAACTCCTGCTAGTGTTTTTTCAGAAGGATTCAATTCATTAAAATTTAAAAATATTTTAAATAAAGAATTTGATTTTGCTACTTCTTTAAAATAAAATAAATAAGATTCAAATGAAATATTGATTCCTTTCATGTGTAAAACCATAAACGGAACCAATAACATTAGTAAGGGTGATAAAATATATATAATTGGAGAAAGAAGATTTTGTAATGATATTGCCTGTAAAAAATAAGAGTTTTTATTTAAAAATTTAAAAGATTCCATATCGATAAAATGGTATTTATCATTAAAACTGGTTTCATTTAAAAAATTAGACCATTTTTCATTAAATTGAAAATAATTATCTATTTCATTTTGTTCCAATGAAAAATCAGTTTCTTTCAAAAGAAGTTGAGTATCTTTTAAATATTTAACATCAGTGGTGAATAATTTTATATTTTTCGATCCTATAAGTTCTCCATGTGGTGTTTTTGGGTTATATATTTTACGTATTACCGAAATATTATCTCTACGCTCCAATAAATCAATGTTATCTACTATATTTTCGTCTAATTCAGAATGAGTAGTGTACTCAATTGGTAATTTGAATGATGATTGCATTAAATTATTATAAAGAATGAATATATAATAATAAATTATACGAATGATATTAAATCAATAAATTAAAATTTTGAGGAAGAGGATCAATCTGGGTAAGATAATAGTTTTCTATTTCTTTTATTTTAAATATATCTCTTCTTGATATAAAATTTATTCCTAATCCCTTTCTGCCCCATCTTCCACTTCTACCAATTCTGTGTAAATAGGTATGAATATCTTTGGATAAATCAAAATTAATAACCACACCAACTTGTTGAATATCAATTCCTCTCGCAGTTACATTTGTGGAAATTAAAATTCGTGATTTTCCAGTTTTAAAATCTTGGAAATTTTTATTTCGTTCATCTTTCGGCATATTGCTATGAATGGCCGTTGTCGAGAAATTTTCCGAGTCTAAAGCAATCTTTAATTCTTCTACTCTTTTGACGCTATTACAATAAATAATACTTTGGGTTACTGACAAAGATCCATAAATATCTAATAAAGTATCAAATTTCATTTTGTCATCCTCTACCGGAACATAAAATTGCTTGATCCCTTCTAGAGTAAGGCTTTCTGGTTTAACAGATATAGTAATTGGATCTTTCATATATTGTTTAGCTAACAAATGAATATTATCAGACATGGTTGCGCTAAATATTCCCATTTGTAGATCGGCATTCGAGATGAATTCAATAATATTTAAAATTTGATCTATAAAACCTTTTGATAAGATCTCGTCGGCTTCATCTAGAATTAACATCTTTATCCTAGTCCCATCTATTTGCTTTCTTCTAAACATATCACATATCCTACCTGGGCAACCCACGATGACTTTAGGCATTTTTTTTAAATCTTCAATATCAGCAGTAACGGGAGACCCACCAACTAAAGTTTTACACGAAAAGTCCGGAAAAAAATGGGCTAAATTGTTTATTACATCTGTTATTTGAAATGCCAATTCCCGGGTCGGTGCAATAATCATTACTTGAGAAGATTTAACTTCCCAGTCTATTTTATTTAATGCACCTATGCAAAATGTAGCAGTTTTACCGGTACCCGATTGTGCTTGTCCAATTATATCTTTTCCATTAAGTAAAGGAATGATAGCTTTACTCTGAATAGGACTTGGTGCTTCTAATCCATAAGCAAAGATTCCTCTCATTAAATTACTAGGAATGGGAAAGTTTTCCCATTTTTTTATTTCTTCCATTTCTTCTACCTGTGAGTTCATTATATATATTTATTACTAAAACTATTTTAAGTTATTTGCATAAATATATTTAAAAAAAATTAAAGTTTATATATAATGATGATTGAGGAATCAAATACATATGAATTAAATAAATTTATTAATATAGCTTTCCAAAAACAAAAATACGATTTGTCCTCTCAAGTTATCGAAACAATTAATAATTTGAATAAATTATTTAATCCTAATGGAACTTCCGCTTCTTTATTTCCATCTCATTATGATTCTCCTAGGCGAATGTCCCGTAATTCTTCATCATTTTCTTCTCTTACACGAGCCACTGGCAAATTAATTGAGCGATCTTCTCCAATTAAAAAAGAACAATCGGATATAAATCAAATTCGTTTTTTATTAAATAAATTATCTGAACAAAATTTTAAAGAAATAAAAGAGCAATTAATTGTACATATAGATGAAATTTTGCAAAAGGAGGATCATGATTTAAATAAGCTGTCCAATTTAATTTTTGACTTGGCTTCTACAAATAGTTTTTATTCAGCTATTTATGCAAAGTTATTTTCCCTGCTTCTAGAAAAATATGATTGGTTGAAACCTCAGTTTACTGAAGCTTTAGACAACTGCAAGAATAGTTTTGTTGAGTTTAGAAGTTGTAATCCAAATGAAAATTACAATTTATATTGTGAGATTAATAAAGAAAATGAAAAGAGGAAATCAATGAGTAAATTTTTTGTTAACTTATTAACGCACAAAATTGTTCAAATAGAAAGTCTCCTTGATATTCAAGTCTTGTTTTTAGATAAAATTCGAAGTTTAGTGGAAGAAAAATCAAATCAAGAATTGGTAAATGAAATAGTGGAAAATGTAGCTATTTTTAGTCAAATATTAAATAATTCATTGGATAGTGATGGAACAAATACCCAATTAATAAATAATATTAAACAAGATTACCTATACTTTGCGAATCTTAACATAAAAACTAAGCCTGGTATGACTAATAAATCAGTGTTTAAATTTATGGATTTGTACGAAGCTTTGGTTTAAAAGGGTTTAGATAATATTAAATAAATTCATTTTATATAATATTATGGTAATTTCAAAAATAAATAAATTAATTCAATATCCAAATTTAAAAACTATATTTCCTGAAGATAAAAAAAAGAAAACATCAATTTATGAAATAGAGATAAAAGATATTCCTGTTAACATAGTTATAGGCAATAAACGTTCTGTAAACGCTGATTCTAAAATACTTATTTTTCCTATCTATCTTGTTAAGTCTAATCGGAGAGTTATTCCTATAGGATTATTTGAAATTACGAAAGAAGAGTATAGGGCTCATATGGATGATATTGAAGAATATTTACAATTCCCATTGCTTTACGATTTCGCTACTAGAGATTTCCTGATTGAACATACAACCCTGGAAATCTCGGAGGATGAAAAAGATCAAAAGCATAGTGAGAAAATTCCCATTTGCTCTCAAAGAAAAGATATATTTACCGATTCTCCAATTAATACCAAAGTTACAACTATTCCCATTGAATCCGAATTAGATGCCAGAACTATTAGAGAAAAATATAAACAAAAAGAGGGAGATTTATGGGTTCAAAAATGGTTAAAAAATAGGAAATATGAAATTAAAGATAACGAAGGAGGAGGGGATTGCTTGTTTGCAACAATACGTGATGCTTTCGCTACCATAGGTCATGAAACAACGATTAGTCAATTGCGCAAAAAATTAGCAGAACAAGTAACAGAAGAAACATACAATGACTATATGGAAAAGTTTGAAATGCTTAGTGTTCAAATTAAACATACAACAGAGGAATCTTTCCGTTTAAAAAAAGAAGTAGATATTTTGAAGTCTAAAATTGGTGAAACGATTAGTTTGGACGAGAAAAAAAGAATTAGAACTCTCGGCAATCGTATAAAAAATGAATATAATTACCTAAAAACTGAAAATAAGATAGCCAAAGACCTAATTGAAAATTATAAATTTATGAAAAATGTGAAATCATTTAATGATTTTAAGAATATTATTTCCTCTTGTGATTTTTGGGCTGACGAATGGGCATTATCAACGTTGGAAAAAATATTGTGTATTAAATTTATTGTTTTTTCGTCCGAAAAATATATAAATAATGACTTTGGGTCAGTGTTGCAATGTCCCAATTCAATTGATGAAGAAATAGCCGAAAAGGGTAGTTTTATTCCAGATTTTTATATTATTGTGGAAAATACAGGGAATCATTATAAATTAATTGGATATAGGGGAAAATTTTTGTTTACGTTTGCCGAAATTCCTTATGATATAAAAAGAATTATTGTAGATAAATGCATGCAGCAGGAAGCAGGCATATTTAAATTGATTTCAGATTTTAAAAATTTCCAAACTAGTTTATTAAGGGGAGGGTCTCCTATGATATTATCAGATTTTAATGATTTAAATGAGGCTACTTTAAAAAATTTATATGATGAGAATATTGTATTTGGAATAGATATTCATTGTATGAATAGTGTTTTACCAGGAAAAGGAAGAGGGGAAAAAATAGATCCTGAGAACAAAATTTTCGAATTTGTTAGCTTATCAGAATGTCCTTTTTGGCGGAAAGCATTAGCAAGAGATTTCGAATGTAAGTTTGATTTGGATGGTTACAAATGGAACTCTATTGAAAACTATTACCAAGCTAACAAATTTGTAAACCACCCAAAATTTTATGAAGAGTTTATATTTAAAGAAGATAATCCGAATATGGATATGGCATTAATTCGAGCAATGGGTGGGAAAGAAGGCAAGTACAGGGGAAAAGTGGTGCGAGACAAGAATATAGTGATTGATCCAGATTTTTATGGAAAAAAACAAAAAGATATTTTGAGAAAAGCTACTAAAGCCAAATATACGCAGAATCCTGACTTGTATAAAGTCTTGATGGATACCAAGAATGCCAAATTGATAAGGTTGCGGAAAGCAAGACCGCCTGAAATTTTAGACGATTTGATGGTGGTTCGCTCAGAATTAAAATAGTGAATTATATTAGTAAATAAGATATGTTAGATAATAAAGAAATTAATAAAATTAAGAAAAAGTGTCCTTCAATAGGTAAATTGAGTATTGGTAAACCATCACAAGAGTTTATTAAACAAGTTTTTAGCCAATTTAGCAAAATAAGACCCTTGTTAAAACAAAAATGGGTAAATTTGGAAATTAAATGGCAAAAAATTAATTACCAATCAATTAAATCTTCGTTAAAAAACGAACTTCCTAACAAAATAAAATCGGCCATTGAAAATAAAATTAAATATTGTGTGGAATACCAAATTAGTATTGGAGATAAAAAGATAGTTTTCCACATTTATTCAATAAAAAAGGAAAAAAATGAAATTGTTAGAAAGAAAATAATTCTAATGTGTCTGTGGTTAACTTATATTCTTTCATTAATTAAAAATCAATGTTCCTCCTTATTAAATATTTATTTATTTTTTCTTCCTAACAAGAAGAGTCTTCCTTATTTTGATCATCAATATTTAGATACCGAAAATGTAAATACTGCGTTTACTTTTTGCTGTAAACCTAATAATGAAATAGTTATATTTAGAGATGAAGAGTGGTTTAAAGTTTTTATACACGAAACTTTTCATAGTTTTGGAGTTGATTTTGCTCCCTATTCCCAAGGGATAAATGGGAAAATGGAAGAAATGTTTGGAATAAAAATTAATTATGACTTGACGGAAAGTTGGTGTGAGACATGGGCAAGATTGTTTAATATAATTATAATTAGCTATTTTGAAAATAATAATTTTAATCAATATGAGGGGTTTAGGAAGAGTTTCAATAAACGATTTACTGATGAAGTGATCTATTCTATTTTGCAAATGCAAAAGATAATAATATTTTATAAGTTAGATTTAAAGTCGATTTTACAAGGGAAGCAAACCAATCCATACCAAGAAGGAACGCCAGTGTTTTCATATTTTGTATTAACATCATTGAATTTGTTAAATATAAATGAATTTATAATTTGGTGTAATGAAAATAATAAACCAATATTTAATTTTGGATATGATACTATCAAATTGGAAAAATACGTTGTTTTCCTTAAAAAAATAGTTGTTATATCTTTAACTAATCCAGATTTAGATTGTATTGCGATACATTCAAAGTCAAAAACAAAAAAAAATAAATCATTACGAATGACGATAAATGAAATTAATATTAAAAATTGAAATAGTTTTGCAAAATCGTAAAGAAAACAATCAAAAATGGGTATTCCTACTTTAAATAACTTTTTGCAAAATTCGTGTAAAAATGCAATAGAAAGTGTTCACTTGTCTCAATTAAAAGGTAAAAAAATTGTAATTGATACAAGTATCTTTTTATATAAATACGAAAGTAATGGTAATTTATTAGAACAATTTTATTTATTAATAATAACTCTTAAAAAATATAAAATTATTCCACTTTTTATCTTTGATGGTAAAATTCCAATTGAAACAAAAGAAATATTTCAAAAAAGAAAGGAGGAAAAAATATCTGCTATTCAAAAATACAATGAAATAAAAGAATTGATTGAAAAAGGAAAATCAAGCCCAGAATTAATGAATCAATTAAAAAGTTTACAAAAAAAAGCTGTTACTATGAATTCTAACAAAATTAATTCTATAAAGCTTTTGTTTACTTATTTTGGAGTTTGCTATTTGGAAGCTCCTGGTGAAGCTGACGTTTTATGTGCTCAGTTGGTTAAAGATGAAAAAGTCTATGCTTGTGTAAGTGAGGATATGGATATGTTTGCTTATGGATGTCCGCGGGTTCTAAGATACTTAAGTTTGGTAAATCATACAGCTATCTTATACGAATATAATAAGATATTATCTATTTTAAATTTGGATTCTGAGAGTTTATTGGATTTGTGTATTTTATGTGGGACCGATTATAACATAAATCAGATGAACATACAGAAAAAATTTAATTATTGGTATAAAAAGTATTTAGATTATACAGAAAGCTATTCAGTGAATACATTTTTCCAGTGGCTGGAGGATGATGGTGAAGAAATAGATGAAAATAAGATAAATTATATTAAATCAATATTTAAGAATAAAATAAATATAAATGATCTATGTCCAGATGATATAAAAAATGGAATTGTAATGGAAAAAGAATTGAAAAAATTATTAGAATCAGACGGATTTATATTTAGTTAACATAATAGATATAAAAACCTTATTATAAATAATATTATGGATAAGTTATCATTGGAGGAAATTAGAGAAAAAATTTATCTTTTTTCATTGATAGATATATTAAAATCAAAAAAATTAACATATGATTTTGTTTGCAAATATATTTTAAACCCTGACTTCCAATTGTCGGCAGCAGAGGAAGCCATAAATATAGAATTGGTTTGTTTGTATCAACCTCATTTATTGTATGACTTTGCTAATACATCTAAACAAAATATAGTGAAAAATAGTAGTTGGCCTAATTTTGAACAATATGCACTGGAAGAAGATTTACGGAGTAGGACAATAAAGGAAACACATAAACATTCAAGTTGCCCAAATTTGGAAAATTATACAAAAAAATAAGTATTTTAATTTTTTAAATTTTATAAAAAATTAAATTTTTCTTTTATTAAATTATTATATTTTTCTTTATTTTATAATATATTTATTTAGCCTCAGCCTTTACAGACTTGGAGAAATGAGGACTCATGAATTTCTGAAGGTTGAAATAAGTCAACTCTTCGTCTTTCTTAAGCTTAAGAAGGCTCATCAATGGGGCATCGGCATTAATTTTACGTCCGTTTGCCTTGTCTTGAAGGCTGTGCTTGCGGATGTAATCATTGATCTCACGAGTCACCTCAGTTCTTGCCATTTCTGTTCCAACAGGCTTGGAAAGGAACTTGGCAAGCTCATCACTGATGCGTGTGGGCTTGACAAATCCACTGGGAGCTCTGTTTCCGGCCTTCTTCTTGCGCTTGGAGGAAGCCTTCAAGGCAGCCTTAAGTTCCTTGGACCATTTCTTCTCCAAAGTTCTATATTCGTTCTTTAGAGCAGAAAGAGAAGCGCTAATGCTGTTAAGCTTAGCTAGGAATTCAAGAGAAGCTGTGTTAAGAGCGGCTTCAACCTCGACGTTGTCAACCTCAGGGTTTTCAACTGCAGGTGCGGTTTCAACAGGAGCAGATTCAGCAGGTGTTTGTGCTGGAGTAGCGGATTTAGAAGTAGTTTTCTTGGAAGCAACTTTTACTTCGGTAGTGGTAGCATCTTTGGTCTTTGTAGTTCTGGCCATATTATACTTTATTACAAAGATTTCTTTTTAAACCATTTAACGCAAAAATATATATTTTGGCAGGAAGATGCGTCTAAAGATTTTCCTATAATCGAAAAGATTCGTAAAGCCAAGGAAGCGAATTTGCCGCACTTGGACTCACGATTGTTAATGCTCCTAAAACATAATAACTTCCTAAAGTTTTAGAACTAGTATTTATTCCTGAAGTAACTAATTTATATAAAATATCCAAAATAGAATTTTGAAAAGTAGCCAAATCTTCTGTTATGTTAAAAATTCTTCCGTTTATGTTAGAAAATAGGTTATCATGAGGACAAATTTCCATTTTTTGTTGTATTGATAGATTTGCTCTATAATTCCATATGTCATACAATTCTCGTAAAAATATTCGTAATTGTCCATGATTTAGTTCAAAAAACCAAATGTAATCCGAATAATTTCCTAAAGTATCGATCTCTATAAATATTTCCTTAGTTCTCCTGAGAGCTCTATCCTCTGGTGTTTCATTAAAAATTAAGTTGTTAGGTTGATCCGATTCTTCATCCAAAACATTGATTTTTAAAATTTTAGACAATTGTATTAATCGTAAATGTTGTGTAATTACTGCCCTTGTTATCAAATCCTTATTATAAGGATTTTTAAGTGGGTTGGATCGAGTAGAAGATTTGAATAATTGGTGAAAAGAGGAGATATCAAAACCATATACAAATCCTTGTTCATCTTTAAATGTAAATATTTTTATTTTCTTCAATTTAGTCAACGATTCCATTGTTAGGAAATCTGTTAAATTATTACATTTAGAAACATTATTAAAACAAGGACCATGGAGTTTTATCCAAATTGTAACTTGCAATCTTCTAACAAATTTTTGAATTTCGACTGCAGCATAATGCTTGGTAAGCACCTCATTTATTTTTTCAATTAAAACAGGTTTGGTTGTTGTTGTTTTAAGACAAAATAATTTTGCAATTTCTTTTAGTTCTTGTACTTTTAACTTAGGGCTAACATATTTGTTAGTTAAACAATTGTTATAGTTCTTTAAAAAATTAGAAAATTCTATTTCTTTTTTTTTCATTATATTTATAATATAATATATTTTTAAATAATAATTAATTAATAACCACTCCATTATGCTTTTATTTTTTAATTAAAAAAAAATTGATTTAAAGAGATTGTCCGTATAAAAGGTATCAGAGATAGAAATATGGCAGACACAATTATTGACGGAACTACTTTTAACACTGATATTGTTATATACGGCAAGGCAAAAGCCAATGCCCAGGGAGGTAAGAGTATCAATTTATTAAATAAAAACACCAAGACAGGTTTACGTATTACAACTCCATTGATGTTGACATGGGGTGCAAGTGAATATGTCAATCCAGAAGGTGTTGGAAATGACAAGTTTGAAATGTCTTTGCAGTTTCCAACAGACGAGTATTCGAATGATGACTGCAGAGCATTTTTAGCAAATATTAAGGCGTTGGAAGATAAAATTAAAAAGGATGCATTTGATAATTCTGCTGAATGGTTTGGTGAAACCCATGAACATCCATCTGTTATTAACGCTCTTTACACTCCTATGTTAAAGTATCCTAAGATCAAAGGAACTTCAAAGCCAGATCATTCAAAGATGCCTACTATGCGCTTGAAGTTACCTAAGTGGGAAGGTGTATATAAGTGTGAAGTGTATGATGAAGATGGTGAGCCATTGTTTCCAAACAAGCAAAACATTACTGCATCACCAATTGAATTTCTTCGCAAGGGTGCACATGTTGCATGTATTATGCAATGCGGTGGTATGTGGTTTACAAATGGTAAGTTTACGATTACATGGAAGCTTTTGCAAGCGGTTGTTCAGAAGCCAAAGGCTACAATTCAAGGAAGTTGCTTTATCAAGCTAAAGGATACTGACAAGCAGCGGTTAAAGGATGCAAAGGAACCAGAAGACACGGATGATATGACAAGTGGTGTGGTTGTCGAGGATTCAGATGATGAGCTGGAAGAGGAAGTTGAAGAGGTAAAACCACCAGTACCAGTACCTGAACCAGCCAAATCAGTTAAAGAAGAAGTCGCACAAGAAATTGAAGCGAAAATACCGGAAGTGCCTAAGACAAAGAAAAGGGTAACCAAGAAGAAAGCAACTGAAGCTTAAACATTTAATTTAACAATTTAATTTCTTTTCTTTTTACTTGTCCTGATAATTTAACCCTTTTACATATGCTCTTTTTTGCTCAGTTGGCAGAGCACCCGAATGTAGAGGTTGCAATATTGAGATTGGGCGGTCGTCGGTTCATATCCGATTGTTCGGAATTTAATATTATTAATCATTAAATATTCAAATACTTAATGATTCACAAGCCATACTCATTATTTGTGTCCTACTTTACATCAATATTAATTTTACATATACCTCTCCCCTACTTGATGCGTCATAAATATTATTTTCGTTTACTAATGGAATTCCTATTTCATTCAATTGAATCATTTGGTGCTCTACTAACCTTACCTGATTCACTGGAATAAAAATATTTTTTGATCCTATTGGGATCTGTATTGTATCCTCTTTTAATAAACGATTCTCTAACAAAACTGCGTGTTCTATCACTATGTTATTATCGTCATCTAATGAGACATTATTCATAAACTCTGGATCACAAATTACTATTAACTTCCCATTTGCATTTTTCAAATCAAAATGAACTTCCTTGTGCCATAAAGGGACTATATAATAGTTATCTTGTTCCCATAACTTAAAACAATTCGCTTCTAACAAATCTTGCAATGAGGGGTTCAAGTAAACAATAACATCATCTTTTTCAATAGTCTTGATAAAATCCCTTAAACATTGCAATGTTTCAGAGGAAATATGTAAAGTGTGTTTATATTTCATTAGAAATTCATAAATTTCTAAAATATCGTCTCTTTCTATCTTTCCTAACAAAGATGTATCCCCAGTTGTTAAAAAAGGCAACAAGACCTTAGCAAATAGAGGCGATGCATAATTTGTTAGAAAGTCTATTAATAAAATTTGATATTCATTTAGTGTATCCGGTTCTTTATATTTTGATTCCTCTTCTCCTAAGTTATTAAGCTCAATTAAAAAATCAAATGCATCCTTAATCTCCAAAAAATAGTTTTTGTGATCTGGATTTTTGTCGGGGTGATATTTTAGTGCCAACATTTTATATTTTTTCCGTATTATCACTATTTCATTAATCTGCCTTTCATTAATATCCAATATTTTAATGGCCTTTTCCAAATTCATTTACAATTTCTACTATAGAATAAAAGTAACTTTCTAAATGGAAAATAGGTCGATAATTATTTTGAAAATAATATAAAAATTTTTCATTGGTTTCAATTAATTTATCTATTTGTAAATTATTTAAATTGGATTTCGAAATTAACTCTATTGTAACAAACTCAACAAATTTTGTTATTGAATGATTAAATATTAATAAATTATATAGTTTAGTTCTAACATCGTGAAAATTTATTTTTTTTATGTTTTTTGATAATGAATACAAATCGGTAACTATTTTTTCTAATTTAATATCTTCTATCTGATTTATAGAAGTTTGTTTAGATAATTTTTCAAATTCTGTTTTTGAAATACATAAGGGAATAAATAAGTTTTTAATATTATTTGGTATAAAGGAATAAGAATTGGTCATTAATATAAATCCTAAATTAGGTGTATAAAAAGACTTTTGCAAATAACTATAAAATACCTCCAATGTCTCAATATTTATATTTTGGAAGTTTTTGCAAACAATAATTGATTTTTGATTTTTGTTAAAACTTGCTATTTCGAGAATTTGATTATATATAGTAAACCATAATTGTTTTCCATTACATCCTAACAAATTAAAGTCGACTTCGAAATGTACATCGCTCATTTTAATAATATAATTATCTTGACTTTTGGATGGTTCAATTAATATCTTTTTTTCATATTTTAAATTAGATGGACTATACCTATTTAATAAAGATAAAACAAATGAATATTTACCTGAATTTTCCGGACCATAAATAATTAGGTTGGGAAAATCATCAATTAATTTTGGCATGAGAAGTACAATTTTCTCTAATGATTTATGATAATTATTTTCATTAACTCTACTAACTAATAATTCCCATGTTTGTTCATTAAATTTCATTAATTAATATTATATTTAATCTTTATTTGATTTATGATCAAAAAAGAAATTAAAAATGACTAAACAATATTTGTCAATGGATCTAATAGTCCAAATAGAAGATTTTAATATAAATTGGGTTGGGTTCAATAACCCAATTCCAAATAGCATTATTGACGGAGGCTTATTTAATAGATTATATTATTCAAATGAGTT
>Ga0209137_1000818_pt1 | contig 31699 bp, 30 predicted proteins | sample SaaInl5LU_22_DNA_FD_184642 | JGI IMG/M metagenome (GOLD analysis project Ga0209137, IMG submission 184642) | Marine microbial communities from expanding oxygen minimum zones in the Saanich Inlet - ESP_105LU_22_DNA (SPAdes) (version 2) | ecosystem: Environmental > Aquatic > Marine > Intertidal...
CACTAACAGAGCTGCCAGCCCCCCACTTGTCGGCTTACGCTGCCTACCAGCTCTAACTCGGCTAACAATCGCGCCGCCTCTGCCACAGGTATACTGCACCGCTGTGCAATAACATCTACACCGGTAAGGTCGTACCCCAAAGCGGCTAACAGTTTTGTTTGAGTGGGTGTGTGAGACGTTTCCACGCAAGGCTCAGGCCGAAAACTAGCACCTAGCGCCAACATAATATCTGCGGGGCTTTCTACTAAAGTGGCACCATCGCGCAATAACTGATGGCAGCCGCGAGTCAGGGGATTGTTAACAGACCCAGGCAACGCCAATACTTCCCTGTTCTGCTCTAAGGCTGTGCGCGCCGTGATCAGCGTGCCACTCTTGATCGCCGCCTCCACCACCCAAACCGCCAAGCTAAGACCGCTGATAATTCGATTGCGGCGTGGAAAGTTAGCTGCCAAGGGCTTCTCTGTGGGTGCGAACTCGGTGACTAAGGCGCCACCACCGATAACTATCTGCTCGGCTAAGTCTCGATGGCGCGGCGGATAGCGCTGATCGATGCCAGTCGCCATTACAGCCAGTGTGGGCTGCTGCACCGCTACTGCGCCGCGATGGGCGGCGCCATCGACACCTATTGCTAATCCACTGGTAATCGTCACTCCCGCAGCGGCCATCGCTTGGCACCACTTATCTACCAACTGCAGTGTTGGTTGCTCACTCTTGCGACTGCCGACTACTGCCAGCTGCGGCTGCGCGAGTAACGCGCGCGAACCGCGCACATACAGCAGTGGAGGCGGATCTGTAATTTCTGCTAGTAACGGCGGATAATCATCGCAAAATAGGGTAACCAAACTCACACCCTGCTCCCAACAAAATGAGGCAATTTGCTCGGCCTGCTCGAGCAAAGTACGCCACTGCAAACTATTTAAAGCTCGTCCTTGAGGCTGCAGAGAAAGTGCGGCGAGATAGTCTGGCAGTGCACCCGACGGCGGGCCCAGCTGGGTGATTTTCTCAACGAGCTGGTGTGTGATAGCGAGCTGGCGCCGAGCTAACAGAGAGAGCGCTATAGCGCATAAATAACGCTGTAGTTGTTCATTGCCAAAGTTATCATAGGAAGATTTATTCTGAGTCATTGACCTACCCCGCCGTAAATAGAGTTTTCTTCTTATGTATATAGCCTCTAAATCACCAGGTCGCTGTGTGGCGCAAGCCACTTTGGGTGTATAATTTTTTCTCTGAGTTGCCTGTGGTAACCCCTGTTTTAAAACCAACCCTGATACGCTGAGTGAGTTATGGCTGTACTCCCCATTTTAGAATTCCCCGATCCGCGCTTGCGCACCGTGGCTGAACCGATATCCCAAGTGACAGAACAGACCCGACAACTCGTCGACGACATGTTTGAGACCATGCGCGCCGCCAGCGGTATTGGCTTAGCCGCAACGCAAGTGGATGTGCACCAGCGCATTGTGGTGATGGATCTGGGTGACGAAACCCCACAGCCAAGGGTGTTTATCAACCCCGAAATAGAGATCATCGCAGATCAGACCCAACCTTACGATGAGGGATGCTTATCGGTACCGGGCATTTTTGCCCCTGTTGAACGCCCCAACAAGGTGATAATTCGCGCACTAGACCGCGAGGGCAGCCCTTTTGAAGAGCAAGCCGAAGGTTTGCTGGCGGTCTGTATTCAACACGAAATAGACCATTTAGATGGCAAGCTTTTCGTGGACTACCTCTCTCCATTAAAACGCCAGAGAATCCGTAAAAAGCTCGAAAAACAGCAGCGCTTTTAACCGTGCGTATTCTGTTTGCCGGCACCCCTGAATTTGCCGCCCACCATTTACACTGCCTGCTCGATGACGCTCGTCACAGCGTAGTTGCAGTTTATACGCAGCCCGATCGCCCTGCGGGGCGGGGTAAAAAACCGGCGCCAAGCGCCGTCAAACAACTGGCATTGGCACATGACTTACCGCTCTACCAACCAGAATCTTTAAAGGGTGAGCAGGAGCAACGGTCACTTGCCGGGCTAAACGTAGATTTAATGGTGGTGGTGGCTTATGGCCTGCTACTGCCTCAAGCGGTGCTCGATATCCCCCGCTTTGGCTGCATCAATGTACATGCCTCACTTCTGCCTGCCTGGCGCGGAGCTGCGCCAATTCAGCGCGCAATAGAGGCCGGTGACAGTGAAACCGGTGTCACCGTTATGCAGATGGAGGCGGGACTAGATACTGGCCCGGCACTACTTAAAGTGGCGACGAGTATTGACCCTAGTGAGAGCTCGGGTGAGTTATTCGAGCGCCTGCAAACACTCGGCGGCAGTGCACTGATCGAGGCCATAGAGAGGATAGATACCGGCACCATAAAACCCGAAAGACAGGATGATTCGCGCGCCAGTTATGCAAAAAAACTGACAAAAGCAGAAGCACAGATCGATTGGCAGCGGCCCGCCGAGGAGATCTTGCGAAAGATTCATGCTTTCAACCCTAACCCAGGCGCTTATACCACTCGTGCCGGAGACAGGATTAAGCTCTGGGGTGCTGCACTAACAGCGCTGCCCAACCCAGCTGATGCGCAACCCGGCACTATTGTGGCAGCCCCCAGTGGTGAACTCTGGGTTGCCTGTGGTGACCAGCCACTCGCCATTACCCGTGTTCAGCTAGCTGGCAAAAAAAGCCAGTCTGCCGAAGAATTACTGCGCGGCCATGCCGCACTGTTGGCGCCGGGAACTAGACTTGGCGCTGCAGGAGAGCGGCAGTGAATAGCCGCAGCCAAGCTGCTATAGCCATCGCCGATGTACTCGCCGGCCGTTCGCTCTCCGCCAGCCTGCCGCCGGCACTGGCTAAGCTGGCAGACCGCGACCGCGGATTTTGCCAAGCGCTCTGCTTCGGTACCTTGCGCTACTATCCGGCGATAAGCCTCATCATCGAGCAGCTCATCGCCCGCCCGATCAAAGCCAAAGAGCTAGAAGTGCAAGCGCTAATTGCTGCCGCCATTTACCAGCTCTGGCAGCTGGACACTGCTCCACACGCCGCTATTAATGAGAGTGTAGAGGCTTGTCGCGCACTCAAAAAACCCTGGGCGGTCAAGTTAGTCAACGCTGTACTGCGCAACTTCACCCGCCGCCGCGAAGAGATATTAGTGAGTGTGGCCGAAGAACCTGAATTTGAGAGCGCGCATCCGGCCTGGCTCGCAGGTAAAATCCGTAAAAGTTGGCCAGACCAGTGGCGAGAGATTATCGCCGCTAACAATCTACAGGCACCCCTAACGCTGCGGGTTAATCGCCGCATGCACAGCCGCGACAGCTATTTGAAACGATTGGCAGATGCCGGCGTAGACGGCGTCGCTTGCAGACACAGCGATGACGGGATTACCTTGGCACAAGCCTGCGACGTTACCGAACTGCCTGGATTCGCAGACGGCTGGCTGAGCGTGCAAGACGAAGCCGCGCAACTCTCTGCGCAATTACTCGAGCTCGCACCGGGGCAACGAGTACTCGACAGCTGCAGCGCACCGGGTGGAAAAACCTGCCATATACTCGAACGAGAGCCAGCCTTAGCCGGTTTGCTTGCGCTGGATAGTGATCCCAGCCGTCTTCAACGCGTGCATCAGAACCTCACAAGGCTTGGCCTTGAAGCCACTACTGCAGTGGCCAATGCCAGTGCCCCTGAGAGCTGGTGGGATGGTCAGCTATACGACCGCATCCTGCTCGATGCCCCATGCTCCGCAAGCGGGGTTATTCGTCGCCACCCCGACATTAAACTACTGCGCAGGCCGGCCGACATTGATAAGCTGGCAGTATTGCAACAACAGATGCTGCAGGCACTGTGGCCCACCCTCGCCGAAGGTGGTTTGCTGTTATATGCTACCTGCTCGGTATTGCGCAGTGAGAACGATCGCCAACTGAGCACTTTTTTAGCTGCACAAACCCATGCACGCTGTGAGCCAATAGTCGCCACATGGGGTATTGCCACTGAGTTTGGGCGCCAACTATTACCACAAGCGAATGGGCACGATGGTTTTTACTATGCCAAGTTGCGCAAACTGCCCAGCTAAAGAGAGTTAGATATGAGAATAGTCATTGTCGGCGCCGGGCAAGTGGGGGGTACTCTGGCCGAGAACCTGGTCCGCGAAAAAAACGATATCACTGTTGTTGATATCGACGCTGCTCGGCTGGCCGAACTCCAAGACCGCCTCGATATCCGCACCGTGGTCGGTGTTGGCAGTTACCCAGATGTACTCTTCAATGCTGGCATTGAAGATGCCGACCTACTGGTTGCAGTCACCAGCAGTGATGAAGTGAATATCACCGCCTGCCAAGTGGCTTACTCGCTATTCCATACCCCTGAGCGTATCGCCCGGATCCGCGCTGGCAACTACAGTGATCCGCGCTTCGCCAACCGCCTTTTTAACGACTCCCATATGCCGGTCGGAGTGATGATTGCACCGGAACAAGTGGTCACCGACTACATCATCAAATTGGTCGAGCAACCCGGCGCTCTGCAGGTGCTTGATTTCGCAGAAGGGGCAATCCGCTTAGTCGGTTTGCGCGCGGTAAAAAATAGCCCCCTGGTCGGACAGGAGCTGCGCACACTGCGCGAACACATGCCCAATATCGATGCACGAGTAGCGGCTATTTTTCGCGATGGGAAACCAATGTTTCCCAAAGGCGAGACGGTAATCGTCGATGGCGATGAGGTGTTCCTCATCGCTGCGCGGAAAAATATTCGCTCTGTGATGGGCGAGCTGCGCAAACTTGAAAATCCCTACCGACGTCTCATTATTGCCGGGGGCGGCAATATTGGCTATCGGCTAGCCAAGACTTTGGAAAGCGACTATCAGATTAAGTTGATAGAGTTTGATCACGCGCGCACCGAGTTCCTCGCCGAACACCTCAATAAAAGTGTCGTGCTGCGCGGCTCGGCAACAGACCAAGAGCTGCTGCTGGACGAGAATATCGACAAAACCGATCTCTTCTTAGCACTCACCAATGACGACGAAGTCAATATTATGGCCTCGCTACTAGCGAAAAAGCTGGGTGCCCGCAAAGTAATGACGCTTATCTCAAACCCGGTCTATGCCGATCTTATGGAGAGCGGCGCGATCGATGTGGCCATCTCACCACAACAGGCAACGACCAGCTCACTGCTCACTCATGTGCGCAAGGGTGGCGCTGTCAGTGCTCACTCACTGCGCCGCGGAGCAGCTGAGGCGATGGAAATAGTAGTCACTGGCGATGCCAACACTTCACAGGTGATCGGCCGCGCAATTGAAGATATTAAATCGCCCAGCGGTGTCACTCTGGCGGCGCTGGTGCGCAACGGTGAGGTGATCATCGCCCACCACGATACGGTGATAGAGGCGGGAGATCACGTCATCGTATTTTTGGTGGATAAAAATAATACTCGCGCGGTCGAGAAGCTTTTTGAACCTGCCGCTGGGTTCTTCTAAGGAGCCGCTGTGCACTACACTGTGATTGGCCGCGTACTCGGCCTACTGCTCTCACTGTTCAGTTTCACTATGCTGACGCCGATTGTTGTCGCTTTAATCTACGGCGAAGAGACTATCCCGATGTTCTTTCTCGCCTTCGCAATCACCGGTGGCATTGGTGCTCTGAGTTGGTGGTTGTCGCGCAATGATCACGCCGATCTGCGCACTCGCGACGGTTTCATTATTACCGTGCTTTTCTGGCTGGTGTTAAGTGTCTTCGGCGCACTGCCGCTGATGCTCGCAGAAGCACCCCATTTGCGTTTTACCGACGCAGTGTTTGAGTCTATCTCTGGCCTCACTACCACCGGGGCAACCGTAATCGGCGACTTAGATAGCCTGCCGCGCTCCATTCTCTACTACCGCCAACAACTGCAGTGGCTAGGTGGTATCGGTATTGTTGTTATTGCCGTAGCCATTTTGCCCATGCTCGGAGTCGGTGGTATGCAGCTCTACCGCGCCGAGACGCCAGGACCGATGAAAGACTCCAAGCTCAAGCCGCGTATTACTGAAACGGCTAATTTGCTTTTTCGCGTCTACTTAGTGCTCACGGTCTGTTGCGCTGTCGCCTACTACGCAGCCGGAATGGCGCCGTTCGATGCCATTTGTCACAGCTTTTCTACTGTCGCCATTGGCGGGTTTTCAACCCACGATGCCAGCCTCGGTTTCTATGATAGCCCTGCCATTATGTTTGTAGCCATGGTGTTTATGGTGCTGGCGGGGCTCAATTTTGCTCTGCACTATCTAGCTTGGGGGAGAAAGAGTATTGTCAGCTATTGGCAAGATCCTGAAGCGCGTCTTTATCTAACTTTACTGTTTGGCGGTGGCTCACTGACCGTCGCTTACCTCTACTTCAGCCAAGTCTATGCGCTTAGCGACAGTCTTTTACACGGCTCATTTCAGTACATTTCAATTATGACAACGACCGGCTTTGCTACTGCCGACTTTGGTAGCTGGCCGACTTTCTTACCGTTTTTTCTGCTCTTCGCTTCATTTTTTGGGGCTTGCGCAGGCTCGACGGGTGGCGGCATTAAAATTAGCCGCATGCTAATTTTAGGCAAGCAGTGCATGCGTGAGGTGTACCGATTAGTCCACCCCAATGCAGTGTTGCCGATTAAAATTAATGGGCGCATCTTCCCCGAGCGGATAGCTGACGGTATCTGGGCGTTTTTCGGCGCTTACTTAGCAATCTACTACTTTATTGTTTTGCTACTGCTCGCCTCCGGCCTCGACTACGTCACCGCATGGTCGGCAACTGCCGCCGCACTCAATAACTTAGGCCCTGGGTTGGGCGATGTAGCACTCAATTATGGTGGCATTAACGATTTCGCCAAGTGGGTACTGTGCGCAGGCATGCTGCTTGGCCGGCTGGAGATCTTCACCCTGCTAGTACTGTTTTCGCCGACTTTTTGGCGCAGTTAAAGGATCTAGCTAACTTTCACGCTTTACCTGCTTCTCAATAGCGCCAATCATGAGGCCTGCAATGTCTTTTTCAGTGGCGCGCTCTATGCCCTCCAAGCCTGGCGAAGAGTTTACCTCCAGCAGCAGCGGCCCACTCTTGGAACGGATAATATCGACGCCCGCAACCGCCAACCCCATAGCTTTAGCAGCCTTTACTGCTAAACGACGCTCTTCCGGCGTGGGTTTAATCACGCTTGCCGTGCCGCCTTGGTGCACGTTGGCCCGGAACTCACCAGGGGCCGCCGCACGCTGAATCGTGGCAACCACTTTGCCATCGATCACAAACAAACGCAGATCTTTACCGCCAGCCTCTTTGATAAATTCCTGCACTAAAAGATTGGCTTTGACTGCTTTAAAAGCGTTAATCACACTCTCGGCCGCTTTTTTAGTCTCTGCTAACACCACCCCGCGACCTTGGGCACCCTCTAAAAGCTTCACGATTAGAGGGGCTCCACCGACCATTTCAATGAGCTCTTTGGTATCCATAGGGGAGTTGGCAAAACCTGTCACCGGGATATCGAGCCCACTCTTAATTAGCAGCTGCAAAGAAAACAGCTTATCTCGCGATTGGCTAATCGCCATCGCGGTGTTTTGCACATAGACGCCCATACTCTCAAACTGGCGTGTGAGCGCGCAGCCATAAAAAGTGGCGCTGGGGCGGATGCGCGGAATCACGGCATCAAGTTCGCGTATGATGTGCCCACCGCGGTAGTGTACCTCAGGGTTTTCATCATCGAGCTTGATGTAACAGTCTTTGATCGAGAGAAAACTCATCTCGTGGCCACGCTCTTCTCCGGCCTCGATAATACGCTGATTACTGTATAACTCTGGGTTGCTAGCCAATAAAGCTATCTTTAAACCGGTGGGGCTACTCTTAACGACGCCGTACATCTCGTGCAACTCAGTATCGCGAATACGTCCCAGCAGCATATGCTCAGCTGGGTCGACCAATACGCGCCCGGTCATTGCCTCGCGTCCAAGCAGCATGCGATAACCCATACTGTCGCGATTAGTGAGAGTAAGCTCTATCTCCCAGACCTGGTCGCCAAGCCGCATAGGTGAGCGAATGACATAGCGCTGTTCGCTGGAACCGCTGGAACTGCGCACGACGCGTCGGTCAATTACCTGTGCTTCACAACGCACCGCCACTTTGCGGTTGCCCTGCAGTGGGTGCACTTCAAAAGAGACCCACGGTTGGTCGGCGCGGCGAAAAGGTTGGATATTAAAGGCGTGCAGTGCCGAGGTTTTTGCCCCGGAGTCGACTCGCGCTTTAATCGCATGCATACCCAGATGGGGAAGCTGGATCCACTCCTCGCTACCAACAATAATTTTTTCTCGTACTTGATCGCTGGGCATGAGAGGCACTCCACCGTAGCGGGCTGCACAGTGCCGCCCTAGGGCGGCGATTAAAATGCAAAAAAAGTGATCTGTATAGCTAAATATGCGGCTATTTACTGCAATTTTCGTGCGCGGTAATAGGCCTCTTCGCTGATCTCGTGATACTGCATAGACTGCTCTTTAAAGGCGTTGAGAGAATCGGCTACTTTGCGCACAAAGGGGTCGGTAGCAACCATCTCTGCAACGACCTGCGTTGAAATACGCGACAGCTCTCGCAGCACATCATCGGGGAGTTGGCGCAACTCAACCCCGTGGGTTTCAACCAACTCGGTTAGCGCAGCATTGTTGCGTGCCGTGTACTCGTCGAGCATATCTTGGTTTACCGCTCGGCTAGCCACCTCAATGATCGCCTGTAAATCGTCGGGCAGGGCGTCATAGGCCGCCTTGTTCACAATAAATTCTAGCGTCGGACCGGGCTCGTGCCAGCCGGGGTAGTAGTAGTACTGCGCCACTTGGTGGAGGCCGAAAGCGAGGTCATTGTAGGGACCAACCCACTCGGTGGCATCGATTACACCAGTCTGCATAGACGTATAAATATCGCCCCCCGCCATGCTTACAGCCGTACCGCCAGCGCGCGTAAACACCTCGCCACCCAAGCCTGGTATACGCATTTTTAATCCCTTGAGATCTTCAATGGTATTGATTTCGCGGTTAAACCAACCGGCCATCTGTACACCGGTATTACCGCCAGCGAAAGGTACTAAGTTGTACTGTGCATAGAGCTCTCGCCACAACTCCATACCACCACCGTAGTGCAGCCAAGCATTCATCTCTTGGGCATTGAGACCGAACGGGAGAGTAGTAAAAAACGGTGCGGCGAGGTTTTTACCTTTCCAGTAATAAGCGCCGTCATGACCCATCTCGGCCACCCCCTGTGAGACGGCGTCAAACCCTTCTAGCGCTGGCACCAACTGGCCGGCACCAAATACCTTAATTGTTAGACGACCACTGCTAAGACGCTCGACTAATTTGGCAAAATTTTCTGGCGCAGTACCTAATCCTGGAAAGTTTTTCGGCCAACTAGTGACCAGCTTCCACTGGTAGGTTTTTACAGGTACTTGCTGGTCTGCAGCGCTACTCACATTGTTAGTGGTCTCCCCACCGCAGCTCACTAACAGTGTGGCAAACAGTAGACCGATAAGCATCTTATTCATATCTCTCACCCTGGAGCCGCGTTGCGGCCTAGTTGTTTAAATAGCTGTTAAATTTGCCGAGGCCAAAATCAGTATTTTGGTGCCCGCCGCTTCAAAAGCAACCTGAACGCGCGCCCGCGCACCTTGGCCTTCAAAATTAAGAATGGTGCCCTCGCCGTAAACGCTGTGCAGAACCTGTTGGCCCAGCGCAAAACCCTCGCTGCCACCGTCGCTCATTGAGGGCTGTGCGGCGTAACTGGTGGGCCGTGCGACGCTGTTGTTGAGCCGCACTTCCTGAATTAACTCGCTGGGAATATCGCGCACAAAACGCGAGATGCTGTTAAAGCTTTCGGTGCCAAACATGGTGCGGCTCTCGGCAAAGCTCAGCTGTAGCGATTCGCGTGCGCGGGTTATACCTACATAGGCGAGTCGACGCTCTTCTTCGAGCCGACCGGGCTCTTCTATCGACATCTTGTGGGGAAACAGGTTCTCCTCCATACCCACCAAAAATACTACCGGGAATTCGAGCCCTTTGGCGCTGTGCAAAGTCATCAATTGCACAGCGTCTTGATCTTGCTCCGCTTGGTGGTCACCGGCATCCAGTGCTACTTGGTCCAAGAATTGGCCGAGCACCGAAAGTTGTTCATCTTCTGCCTCAAAATTGCGACAGGCTGTAACTAACTCTTGGAGGTTTTCTACCCGTGCTTGGCCGCGCTCACCGCGCTCTTTAGCGTGGAAATCGGTGAGCCCAGTGCGTGCTGTCATATGCTCTGCCAATTCACCCAGAGTGAGTTCGCCGGCCTCGCTGTCGAGCTGTTCAATCAAGTTAATAAAGGTTTGCAGTGCAGTGGCGGCACGCGCTGCCAAGCCACTTTCGCAAAGCTGCTTGGCTGCCTGCCAGAGGCTCACTTGCTGACTGCGCGCAGCTGTGCGCACAGCGTCGAGGGTGCGCTCGCCAATACCGCGTGTCGGGGTGTTGATAACACGCTCGAAAGCAGGGTCATCATCGCGGTTTTGAATCAACCGCAGATAGGCGAGCGCGTTGCGGATCTCCATTCGCTCATAGAAGCGCTGACCGCCATAAATACGGTAGGCGATATCGCTCTGCAGGAGTGCCTCTTCGAGAATACGCGACTGCGCATTGGAGCGGTAGAGCACCGCCATCTCATCTAGACGTCGTCCCTGCGCAACGCCGGCACTGACTTGATCGGCAACAAAGCGCGCTTCATCGCGCTCATTAAAAGCGGCATAGAGCGAGATCAAATCGCCGTCACCGGCTTCGGTCCACAGCTGCTTGCCGAGCCGATCGCTGTTTTTAACAATCACCGCATTGGCCGCGTTGAGGATGTTGGCCGTTGAGCGGTAGTTCTGCTCGAGACGAATAGTCTCTACCACAGGAAAATCTTTTTCATAACTGAGTATGTTTTCGATACGGGCTCCGCGCCAGCCGTAGATCGATTGATCATCATCCCCGACGGCGGTCAGCTGCGAGCGCTTGCCCGCGAGCAGACGCAACCAGCCATACTGCACCGCATTGGTGTCTTGGAACTCGTCGACCAAAATATGTTGGAAACGCGTCTGGTAGTGATCGAGTAGCGCGGGGTTGTCGCGCCACAGTTCTAGCGAACGCAACAGTAACTCGGCAAAATCAATAACGCCCAAGCGCTGGCAAAGCTCTTCGTAGTCGCGGTAGACACGCAGCATAGTTGCCAGCGTCGGGTCGCCACTCTCCTGAATATGTGCTGCGCGCAGCCCTTCATCTTTTTGGCCGTTTATCCACCACTGGATCTGCTTTGGCGCCCAACGCTGCTCATCTAAATCGAGAGCACGCATCACCCGCTTGACCATCCGAAACTGATCGTCGCTGTCGAGGATCTGGAAATTCTCGGGCAGTTTGGCCTCTTGGTAGTGTGCTTTGAGTAAGCGGTGGGCTATACCGTGAAAAGTACCGACCCACATGGCCTGTGGGGCCATACCTATCAGCTGATCGATGCGTTCGCGCATCTCTCTGGCGGCTTTGTTGGTAAAGGTGACTGCCAAAATAGCGTAGGGTGAAGCGCCTTCAACCTGTACTTTCCAGGCAATACGGTGCACCAATACACGGGTCTTACCGCTACCGGCGCCGGCCAATACCAGTAAGTGGCGGCTGTCGCTGGTCACAGCTTGTTCTTGTGCGGTGTTTAATCCGCTGAGTACAGTAGTCACATCCATAGCGGCTTATTCTAACCGACTGCCTCAGCCTGCGGGGAGTTTTGCCGCGACTAATTGCGCTATTGGCCACGGAGTCAGACGGTGAAGAACTTTTTTAAAAAAATTGCCAGCCTGCTGTTGTTGAGCTTAAGCCTACCGGCATTGAGCAGCGAGCAGGCCACTGACCATCTCGATTCTATTGTGCTTGGCGCGGGCTGCTTTTGGGGGGTAGAGAAGCGCTTTGCAGAGCTGCCTGGCGTCATCGATGTAGCCAGTGGTTACGCCGATGGCCGCGGCTTAAAACCGAGCTATCGCGTGATCACTCAAGCGCGCCACCGCCACAACCCCGACAACTATGCCGAAGTCGTTAAAATCCGTTTTAACCGTCAGATAATCTCCAGCCAAACGTTGCTAGAGAAGTATTTTGAGCAACACGACCCAACCCAGCTCAATCGTCAAGGCAACGACATCGGCACGCAGTACCGCTCTACCGTTCTCTACAACAGTGAGGAGCAACGGACTGCCGCCATCGCTGTGCGCGATCGCTATCAACCGTTGCTTACCCAAGCGGGTTATGGAGACATTGTCACCGCCATTAAACCGCTGGATAAATTCCATCCCGCCGAGGAGTATCACCAGGATTATCTGCGCAAAAACCCCAACGGTTACTGCCCAGACCACAGCACCGGTATCACCTTTAATCCTAGCCAACCCGCTGCACCTGTAGATAACCAGCCGCTGTTAGCGGACAGAGCCATTGTGGTGTTGGAAGCTGAAGATTACTGCCCCTACTGTGAGAAGTTCCGCGCCGATGTCAGCGATCACTATTCAGGCTCTATACCGCTCTATTACCGCACACCTAAACAGCTGGAGGGTCTAAAGATAACAACCCCCACCTGGGCAACCCCAACGCTGCTCTTTTTAGAAGGGGGCCGCGAGCAATTTGGCGTACAGGGGTACCGCACGGCGAAAGAGTTTTACCAGCTGCTCGGAGCTTTTAAATTGGGCGACAGTGAAGCATTTCGAGTAGCTTTTGAGAACGGAACCGATGCCCGCTTTTGCCGCCAGTACGACCTATTCAAAAATACCCCCGATGGGATTTTTGTCGATGCACTGAGCGGCGCCGCGCTATTCGACACTCGAGATCGGTTCAACTCCAACAGTGGCTGGCTGTCATTTACAAAGCCAGTTGCTGGTGCAGTTTACGAAAAGCCCGACAATAGCTACGGCATGCAACGCACCGAGATCCGCTCTACCAGCAGTGACATTCATCTTGGCCATGTCTTTGACGATGGCCCCAACGGCCAGCCTCGCTATTGTATCAACGCCACGGTACTGGAATTTAAAGCGCGGTAATCAGCGGTTTTTAAAAGCTTCTAACTGTTCGATCTGACGCTCCACAATCGCTAGTTCTACCGCAATAGCATCCTCGTCTTGCCACTCTGCCGGGCGGCCTTCGAGCTCCATCTTAGCCCACTCGTGTAATGCGTGGCGGTGGCTGCGCAACGCGCGCAAGTTGGCGGCTGATTCGGCTTTGTCAAAAACAATGTCTTCGGCAGTCACCACCGGCTCATCATCTGCACGCAGCTCTGGATGCGCTGCAGGCGGCAGCGCTTTTTGCCACTGGGCAAATTGACGCTGGTTTATATAGTTGGGTGAGACAATCTCTACACCCGCCCCGTGTAGGGTATCGAGAATACTTTTGCGCAAGTTCGATTTTGTGGTGAGCAGTTTGCTCACATCGGCAAGAAATCCACTCACTTTGTAAGTCACCGCATGATCGCCGAGGTGGTCAATATGTACATAGGGCTCTTCGAGCTCGACACCGCTGGCCGCCTCAAGCAGTAGTGCTTCTATCTGTTGGCGTTGCAAATCGTAGCCGAGCGAGAGAGAGCTGCTTACTACAGTGCCCGATTTGTGAATAACCTTAATTGGGTGGGTAGCCAGATAGAGGTGGGGGACAGTGAGTAGATCGCGCTGTTCGGTCTGCACCTCGGTATGAAAAACACCTTTATCGCTGACTCGCCCCCAACGATCATTAATCTCAATAAAGTCCCCGACATCAAAGGTGCGTACTGCGCGAAGCATCACACCGGCCATTGCGTTGGCCACAAATGTCGTAGAGGAGAAGGCGATGACGCCGGTAAGTAATACGCCGATTAAACTGAGTATCTGCCCGCGGGTGACTTCGGAGAGCGGCAGCTGAATAATCACCAACACCAGTGCCAGCAGTAGAGTGGCCCAGCTTGCCAACTGCCAGCGCAGCGCCACAGCGCGGCGGCTCTCTTGATTGGCGCGGTTGCGTTGGGCCTTCATTAACATGACTATGCCCGCTGCACAAAACAGCGTTACTGCAACGCCGGCAATACTGCTTAAATGACCCTGCATCTCGTTCACATCAACCCCCTAGCGGCGGCTGATGCCGCCGTTGCTACTCTGCTCCGAGCTCTATGGCACAACGTTCAAGCTGCACCGCCAGTTTAAAATCACGCTCGGTGACACCACCGGCATCGTGGCTAATCAGCTTCACCCAAACTCGATTGTAAACATTGCTCCACTCAGGATGGTGATCTAGCTGCTCGGCGGCCTCTGCACCGCAGCGAATAAACTCTATTGCTTGAAAAAAATTGCCAAACGTTAAATCGCGACACAACGCGCCGACAGCGCGATCGTAACGCCAGCTGCTATGCTCGGCTATAAACGCTTCAATCTGTTGTTGGGTAGCTAACATTCAACGAGCCGGTGTATACCAAATGGGCGAACTGTAGGCGCGCTCTTGTATGGTCTCCGGTCGGCTGTCGGGGTGCTGTTTTTGCAACGCAACAAAATCGTAAAGCGAGTGACGCGGTGTCGGTATCTCCAATACGCGAGCGTAATAGAAGGCGCGCTGCTCAGGATTAAAATCAGGGTCCTGCCAAAAAGCGGAGAGTTGCGCGGCGCCAATAGAATTAGAATAGGTAGCATTATCGCTATCTACCGTACTGCTGACGGCAGGCCAACTGCCATCGGGATTTTGCTCGCGCCCAGGCGACAGGGCTACATCAAAGACCTGCTCTTGTGGTTCACCGCGACTGTTGAGCCAGCCTTTCACGATTTGAATACGGTCGAGGTTGGCACCGTTCGGATCACGTGCGGCCAATACAGTAAAGCCCGGTGTACGACCATTGGCGGCAGTTAAATCGCCGCCCATCGGTACGCCCTTGCGGCGCGCTTGCTCAGCTTGATCTGCAGCCATCAGCTCCCATCCGGCAAAGAATTGCAGGGCTATACGGGTGCCCGTAGTGGCATATACCTCTTTGCGCTGAAAGGCATCGAGTATCGAAGAGCGGCTGTTCTCACCTGCCCAGACAGCGGTTAGGCCAGATGCGGAATAGTCCCAACCGAGCGGGCCATCATCGCCTATACGGCGAAGGAATTTGCTCTCTGGGGTGCCGTCGAAGGCCATTTTGCCGTGAAAGTTGTTTTCTTCGGCAGAGGGTAGACTGGTGTGGGCATCGGTTGAACCGATCATACCAAATTTATACGGGTTAATACCGAGCTGCTCATCCAGTTGTAAACCGCGCAATAGGGCGGGGCGCGCATAAGCGCCAATCTCGATCGGTGCCACATGGTTGGTCTCGGGGCGTGTATCGATTAGAAAACGATAGCGCTCAAAATCAGCAAACTCATCATTGGGAGAAAGTTGCGGGTGTGTCTCCGAATCACCTTTAATCTGTGTCACCTCGGCAATCGGCTCCCAGCGCGCCCGCAAAGAAGCGTATTCGGCGCTGATATCGGCACCGTCACTATCGACACTGTCGAACATCTGCCCTTTGGAGATATTCATATTGTGGGGAATAGAGACAAAGCGCGCATCGTGCTGCTGTGAGGTCTGCTCCAACCAGGCCCAGAGGTCTTCTGGTCGCTGCGAATCGAGCGAGCTAAAAGGCAGGTAATTTGAAGCGTTGGCGCGGTCACCATCGGTGACAATAATGCGGTGCAAATTGGCCCCATCTGGCGTTGACGACCACTCCCAACCAATAAAGGCAGTAAACACCCCCGGTTGGTTGTGGCGATCGGCGGCGTTAAGCATATCTTGCCATGGGGATTGACGTATAGCCGGTTGGTTGAGCTCGCCTATAAATGTACCACCGCCGCTATTCGCTTCGGCAACTAGGCGATTAAATACGGCCCCCGGTTTACCTTCAGCTATTTTTTCTCGTGCGAATTTACCGAACTCGGTGCTGGCAACCTGTTCATCGCCTGTGTATACGCGCAGAGGAATACCCGTGATCTCGGCATGGTCTGAAACTACTAAAAAGTCTAAGGGTGTTTCAATCTGCACCCGGCCGCGGTGCATAGGGTGCAGTACCGGCAAGCCCTTGGCATAGCGGTAGGCGGTATCTGGTGTGGTATCGCGATTGTTAAACAAGAACGCATCAAACGAATAACTGGTGTGCAGATGGGTGTCACCCCATAACAGCGTCGGTGTCGTTGGTTCAGCGACAGTGGTCAGAGTAGCGGCGCCCAAAGCTAACACCAAAGCTTGGCCTCTTATTAATTCGATATTAAACCCCATACTACAATTCTCTATCTTTTATTTATTGTCCAAGTTTACTGCCTCTAGCAAGCGCTAGCAGCTTTTATTAAACCTTTTTTAACTGGCCGACTAGGGCGAAGCTGCCGCCTTTTCGTTAGCCCCCAATCGACAGGGGCGGTCGTTGAGCTTGCCGCTAATCGGGGCAAAATTATCCTCAATAACTGGCCCGTGCAGCTCTAACCGCAACGCACTGCGTTCTCTGTTGTGCTCTAGCATTCGATGATAAAGGTTCTCTTTTCCGCTTAATACCGGCTGACACTCGCGCATTTTCTCTTCAAGCGTATTGCTCACAGCCGGCTGTTCCGGCGCCGCAATCCGCAAGGGTTGATGGCCTGTTCGCTCACAGCGGTGCAAAAGGTCGATATCTTGCATACCCATTGCCAACATCCCTTCATCATAACCACCCAAAGCAAAAAATAACGAACTCGGCAATCCAATACGGCCTGGTGTCCCATCACCAAACTGGCCGCTCCATTGATGAACTACTCGGTTGTCGTTGGCCGCCTGCTCGATGGCCTGAATATCGCTGGCCTGAATAAAGTTGTCGGCGTCCAAGTTAAACAAGTAGCTGCCCTTAGCAATACGGTGTGCGAGATTTTTAGCTCGCGCACAGTTCCAGACTGGACGCCCTTCAACCTGAAAAAAACGCAGCTTGCCTTGGGCAATGGCATCGCCAAAGTGCTGCCACACCCACTCGTCTAAACCATCGTTAGAGCCAAAATCAACTAGCGTCAGCTCAATATTGGGATGTGTAGATATCGCTGCAAGATTGCTCGGCAAGGTCTGCTGTAACTGCCACAGACGGTTGCGGCAGGTAATACAAAAACTGATGGTTTGCAGCGGGTTCATTCTTTTTTGTAATCCTTGTCGAGCAGACCTTGCGCTTGCAAAGTTTTAATCAACTTTTCCACGCGAACAAGGGCCACCAAACCCAACATGCCAAAGACGAAACCCAGAACCGCTAATCCTTCCATGATTGATTCTCTCTTCTGCAATGATGGTGTTTATTCCACTGTGACTGATTTGGCCAAATTGCGCGGCTGGTCGACATCGGTCCCTTTGAGTACTGCGACATGGTAGGAGAGTAGTTGCAGCGGCAGGGTGTAGAGAATCGCCTCGAGGCTCTGCGGCACGTGCGGCATGGCGATGACGGTGATGCCGGGCTCACTGGTGAAACCTGCATCGCGGTCGGCAAATACGTAAAGTTGGCCGCCGCGGGCCCGCACCTCATGAAGATTTGATTTGAGCTTTTCGAGTAATTCGTTGTTCGGCGCTACCGCCACAACCGGCATCTGTTCATCAACCAGCGCCAACGGGCCGTGCTTGAGCTCGCCGGCTGGGTAGGCTTCAGCGTGGATGTATGAGATCTCTTTGAGTTTGAGCGCACCCTCCTGGGCGATCGGGTACTGTTCGCCGCGGCCCAGAAACAGGGCGTGGTTTTTATCGGCAAAGTGCTCGGCAACTAGGGCGATTTCACTGTCGAGCTGTAACACCGTGGCGACCAGTTGCGGCAGTTGATGCAGCGCCTCTACCCACTGCTGCTCAACCACAGCGGACAAACCGCGCGCGCGGCCGATAGAGAGCGCCACCAGCTGGAGCGCCACCAACTGCGTAGTAAACGCTTTTGTAGAGGCGACGCCAATCTCGGGGCCAGCGTGGGTCATCAAGGCGATATCAGACTCGCGCACCAGCGAGCTATTGGCGACATTGCAAATTGCCAAGAAGCCTAAGTAACCTGCACTGCGCGCTTTGCGCAGGGCAGCGAGTGTATCGGCGGTCTCACCCGATTGGGAGATGGTGACAAAAAGTGTCTCTGCAGGCACTGCTACCTCACGGTAACGGTACTCCGATGCCACTTCTACCTGGCAAGGCAAGCCAGCTAACTGCTCCAGCCAATATTTAGCCACCATACCGGAGTGGAAGCTGGTACCGCAGGCGATGATGTGGATCTGTGCAGCCACCTTAAACAGCTCCTCTGCACGATGTCCAAATGCGGCTGTCAGCACAGCGTTGTGGCTCAGGCGGCCCTGTAGTGTTTGGCTGATGACATTGCTTTGCTCAAAAATCTCTTTGAGCATAAAGTGTCGATAGCCAGCCTTGTCGGCTTGTGCATCTTTTTCACTCAGCTGCACAATAGTGCGCTCTACTCGTTCACCCGATTTGCTGCTGAACAACTCAAAATTTGTGCTCTGGATGCAGACCAGATCCCCCTCTTCGAGGAAGACTACACGGTCGGTAACCTGGCGCAACGCCATTTGATCGGAGGCGACAAACAGTTCGCCTATACCCACACCTAGCACCAGTGGGCTGCCACTGCGTGTGGCTACGAGTTGGTCGGGCGCATTGGCGTCGATCACCGCTAAGGCGTAAGCACCCTCGAGAAGCGGCAGGACCGCTTGCACTGCGTCCAACAAGCTAGCGCTGGTTTTGCTTTGCCTATGAAATAAGTGAGCGATCACTTCGGTATCGGTCTGAGAGTGGAACTGGTAACCTGCGCTAATCAATTCACTGCGCAGTGCCTCATGATTTTCAATAATTCCGTTGTGCACAACCGAGAGAGTACCGGAGTTGTGTGGATGCGAGTTCGCATTGCTCGGCTCACCGTGAGTTGCCCAACGGGTGTGGGCAATGCCTATATGGCCATCGGCCGGATCGGCTGCGGCGGCCTGTTCTAGCTCGACCACTTTACCGGCCGCCTTGCGCGTCTGTAGTGCCCCCTCTGATACGACCGAGTAACCGGCCGAGTCGTAACCGCGGTACTCTAATCGTCGCAGGCCTTCAATCAAAATAGGGTAAACATTACGCTGTGCTACAGCACCTACAATCCCACACATAATCGTTAATCCTTTACTGTTTAATCGGCTTCTTCCAGCCGGGGACTGTCATCTGTTTGGCGCGAGTTAACGCCAGTTTATCGGCATCCACATTGCGCACTATCGTCGAGCCGGCACCGACGGTGGCACCCGCGCCAATGTTCACAGGTGCTACAAGCGCGCTGTTGGAACCAATAAATGCCCCGTCGCCAATAATGGTTTGATGTTTATTGACACCATCGTAGTTGCAGGTAATCGTCCCCGCGCCAACATTGACCCCGCTGCCCAATATCGCATCACCGACATAACTGAGGTGGTTGATTTTACTTCCACTGCCCAGCGCGGCTTTTTTAGTTTCAACAAAATTACCGACCTTACAGTCCTCGGCCAATTGAGTACCGGGGCGCAGACGAGCAAACGGGCCGACTACACAGCCTGCACCGATCTCGCTCTGCTCAATAATCGTATGGCTTTTGAGTATGACGTTGTCGCCAATCACCGCATCGATTAGATGGCAGTGCGGTCCAATCACCACATTGCTACCAATTTGGTTGTTACCTTCGAACAGTACGTTAATATCAATAAAGACGTCCTCGCCGACAGTGACTGTACCTCGCTGATCAAAGCGGTCTGGGTCGACCAATGTAGCCCCAGCTTCAAGTAACACGCCAGCTTGGCGACGCTGATAGATACGCTCTAATCTTGCTAACTGAATCCGATCATTGACACCTTCCACCTCACTGGCGGTTTTAGGCTGAGTTACTGCAATGGATATTCCGTCATTGACTGCTAGCTGAATCAGATCCGTCAGATAATACTCACCTTGAGCGTTATTGCAGCCAATCCGCGGCAGTAGCTGACGCAACAGGGTGGACTCTAATGCCATTACACCCGTATTGACCTCCTGAATTTGCCGCTGTTGAGTCGTTGCATCTTTGTGTTCGACAATACCCATGACCGCCGCGCCGCTCGTGCGCAAAATACGTCCATAGCCATCCGGTTTTTCTAGGGTTACTGTCAACAACGCCATCTGCTCGCTATTTACTTGTGCTACTAAATTGCGCAGGGTTTCAGCTTCGATTAACGGCACATCGCCGTATAGCACCAGCACTACACTCTCGTCGCGCAACTGATCCAACGCGGTTGCAACCGCATCGGCGGTGCCACGCTGTTGCTGTTGTCGAGCATAAGTCACCGAGTAATCAGCCAGTGCCGCTTCTAGTTGTTCGGCGCCATGGCCGCTTACTACCACCGTATTTGCGTTGTCGAACCCTTGCGTCGCAGCCAGTACATGCTCGATCATCGGCTGCCCTGCAAGCGGGTGTAGCACTTTGGGCTTTGCTGAACGCATACGGCTGCCGCGGCCTGCAGCCAACACGACAATATCGATTGCTCTACTCATCGGTTCTTGAGATCCTTTGATGGTTCTTTTTTATAGTCATATTATTTTAGCTCAAACTGGGGCGCGGCCATAATGCCGCTGACACCCTAATTAATAATACTGGATCTCTTTTCAATGCGACTTTTCTCTTATGGAACCTTGCAACTGCCACAAGTGCAGCTGGAAACGTTCGGGCGGCTGTTAAAAGGTAAACCCGCAAGCCTGCCAGGGTATTGTATCGGCACCGTTGAAATCTTAGATGCCGCGGTTGTGGAAGTCAGTGGTGAGAGGTTTCACCCTATATTAGAGCGCTCGACAGATTCTGTGCAGCCAGTTGCAGGCACTGTTTTTGAACTTACGCCAGCAGAGCTAATAGCTGCAGATAGCTATGAGGTAGATGCCTATCAGCGCGTTGAGGCGGTGCTGACCGATGACTCGGTTTGTTGGATTTACACGGCAGCTGATTGAGCTCTGCCTAAAAGCAGAAAGCAGCCTTTCGGCTGCTTTTTTTGGGAGCGTTTCAACGCAGTGATTAACCACCCAGCTTTTTGCGCAACTGCTGAACAGTACGCAGCTGAGCTGCGGCTTCTGCCAGCATAGATGCTGCTTTAGAGTACTCAATTTCACCACTCTGGTTGTGCAGCGCTTGCTCAGCCGACTTAACGGCTTCAGCCGCAGCAGCCTCATCGATGTCGCCAGCGCGAACGGCACTGTCAGCCAGTATGGAAACTGTGTCTGGTTGAACCTCTAAATAACCACCCGAGAGATAGTAAATCTCCTCGTCGCCACCCTGCTTGAGTAGACGAACAGGGCCAGGCTTCAAATAACTGAGCAGCGGGGCGTGGCCAGGTGTAATGCCCAGCTCACCCATAGAGCCCGTTGCCACAACCATCTCTACCAGACCGCTGAACAGGGACTCATCGGCGCTAACAATGTCACAATGCACTGTGATTGCCATAGTATTTGCCTTTAGTATCGATTACGCCTTCATTTTGGCAGCTTTTTCGACTGCCTCTTCAATGGTACCTACCATGTAGAACGCCTGCTCAGGCAGATCGTCGTAGTCGCCGTTTAAGATTCCGGTAAAGCCAGCGATAGTATCTTTCAACGATACATATTTACCCGGCGAGCCGGTGAAGACTTCAGCAACATGGAAAGGCTGTGACAAGAAGCGCTCGATCTTACGCGCGCGAGCTACAGCCAGCTTATCTTCTTCAGAGAGCTCATCCATACCCAGAATAGCGATGATGTCTTTGAGCTCCTTGTAGCGCTGCAAGTTTGATTGGACGCCACGGGCCACTGCGTAGTGCTCTGCTCCAATAATTAGTGGATCGAGCTGGCGTGACGTTGAATCGAGTGGATCAACCGCTGGGTAGATACCTTTAGAAGCAATATCTCGGCTCAGTACGACAGTTGAGTCGAGGTGAGCAAACGTGGTGGCGGGCGAGGGGTCAGTCAAATCATCCGCGGGAACGTATACAGCTTGAACCGAGGTAATAGAACCGGTTTTTGTAGAAGTAATACGTTCTTGCAAAACACCCATCTCTTCCGCAAGAGTTGGCTGGTAACCCACTGCAGAAGGCATACGGCCAAGCAGTGCAGAGACTTCGGTGCCCGCCAAGGTGTAACGATAGATGTTATCGACGAACAACAGTACGTCTTTGCCTTCGTCACGGAATTTTTCAGCCATTGTCAGGCCGGTCAGTGCCACGCGCAGACGGTTACCAGGCGGCTCATTCATCTGGCCGTAAACCATGGCAACTTTTGATTCGCTAGGGGTCTCAACATTAACTACGCCAGACTCCTGCATTTCATAGTAGAAATCGTTACCTTCACGAGTTCGCTCACCGACACCAGCAAATACCGACAGACCGGAGTGCTCTGTAGCGATGTTGTTGATCAGCTCCATCATGTTAACGGTTTTACCAACACCAGCACCACCGAACAGGCCAACCTTACCACCTTTGGCAAATGGGCAGACCAAGTCGATCACCTTAATGCCGGTCTCGAGCAAATCTGCTGAAGCGGAGAGTTCGTCGTAAGCGGGCGGCTTGCGGTGGATAGCTGCGCGCTCTTTTTCACCAATCGGGCCTTTCTCATCAATTGGGTTACCGAGCACATCCATGATACGCCCGAGAGTCTCGGTGCCGACTGGCACTGAAATTGGCGCCTTAGTGTTGGCCACTTCTAGGCCGCGGCTGATGCCTTCGGAAGAACCCATGGCAATGGTACGAACCACGCCGTCGCCCAACTGCTGCTGTACTTCAAGAGTCAAACCCTTGCCTTCTACAGTCAGTGCGTCATAGACGTTAGGCACTAAGTCGCGCGGAAACTCAACGTCGATTACAGCACCGATAATTTGTACGATACGTCCACTACTCATTTGTATATCCTCTTAACTCAAACTGTTAAATCAGTCTTTGGGTTAGGTTTTATCTTAAATTCAAACGGCTGCTGCGCCGCTAACGATCTCTGACAACTCTTGGGTAATTGCTGCTTGGCGAGCCTTGTTGTAGAGCAGTTGTAGCTCATCAATAATATCGCCAGCATTCTCTGTGGCGTTCTTCATTGCCAACATGCGCGCAGCCTGTTCACACGCTTTATTTTCAACCACACCTTGGTAAACCTGTGACTCGATATAGCGAACCAACAGGCCATCCAACAACTCTTGGGCGTCTGGCTCGTAAAGATAATCCCAACCGACAGTCCCTTCTTGTTTCTCTTTTAAAGCCTCAAGCGGCAGCAGCTGTTGCACGGTTGGCTTTTGAGTCATGGTGTTGACGAACTCATTGTTAACCACGTACAGGCGGTCGATAGTGCCGCTTTCAAAAGCATCTAACATCACCTTAACACCGCCGATGAAATCCGCAGCGACCGGCTCATCCCCTAGCTCCTTCATCGCCGCGACGACATTGCCGCCTACGCTGCCAAAGAATGCTGAAGCCTTGTTGCCGACGACACAAATGTCGATTTCAACGTCTTGCTGGGACCACTCTTGCATCGACTTAAGGGTTGCTTTAAACAGATTAATGTTCAAACCGCCACACAGTCCGCGATCAGTGGAGACCACGATATAGCCAACACGCTTGACTGCGCGGTCTTCCATATAGGCGTGGCGATACTCTGGCGTTGCCGCCGCAATATTGCCAACCACTGCACGGATGCGCTGGGCGTAGGGCTTGCCGAGTTGCATACGCTCTTGAGCACGACGCATTTTACTCGCAGCGACCATCTCCATAGCACTGGTAATTTTCTGGGTGCTTTGGATACTCACGATTTTAGTTCTAACTTCTTTTCCGACTGCCATCTTATTGCCTGCTTGAGTCGTTGTGACGCGCCCGCAGGCGCGACAAAGTTAACGATACTTTCGCTATTTCAATTACCAGCTCTGGGTGCTGATGAAACGCTCGAGGGCCGCCTTGTAGCTGGCTTCAATGTCGCTGTTCCAATCGCCACTGGCATTCACTTGTTCAAGAAGATCGGCGTGCTCTGCTTTTACATAAGAGAGCAAGGCCGCTTCGAAGTCACCAATCTTGTTAACCTCAACATCTTGCAGGAAGCCGTTGTCAGCCGCGTAGATAGAGAGTGCCATTTCGGCAACACTTTGCGGTGAGTACTGCTTCTGCTTCATCAACTCAGTAACACGCTCGCCGTGGTCGAGCTGTGCTTTGGTCGCCTCATCAAGATCCGAGGCAAACTGAGAGAATGCTGCCAATTCGCGGTATTGCGCGAGTGCAGTACGAATACCACCCGAAAGCTTCTTCATGATTTTCGTTTGAGCCGCACCACCTACGCGCGACACCGAGACACCCGCGTTCATCGCTGGGCGAACGCCGGCGTTAAACATGTCGGCTTCAAGGAAGATCTGGCCATCGGTAATCGAAATCACGTTGGTCGGCACAAAAGCGGAGACGTCACCCGCTTGCGTTTCAATCACGGGCAGAGCTGTCAGTGAACCTGTTTTGCCTTTTACTGCACCGTTGGTGAAGTTTTCGACATAGTCGGCATTCACTCGCGCTGCGCGCTCGAGAAGACGGGAGTGGAGATAGAAAACATCACCAGGGTATGCTTCACGGCCTGGTGGACGGCGCAGCAACAATGAAATTTGACGGTAAGCCCATGCTTGTTTGGTCAAATCATCGTAGATGATCAGTGCGTCTTCGCCGCGGTCGCGGTAGTACTCACCGATAGTACAACCGGCGAAGGGTGCCAAGAACTGCATAGATGCTGGATCAGATGCGGTTGCTGCAACGACAACTGTGTGCTCCATGGCACCGTGTTCTTCAAGTTTGCGCACGACAGCGGCAACCGAGGAGGCCTTCTGACCAACGGCGACATAAACACACTTAATACCAGAACCTTTCTGGTTAATAATGGCATCGACTGCGATGGCGGTTTTACCAATTTGACGGTCACCGATGATAAGCTCTCGCTGGCCACGGCCAATTGGCACCATGGCATCAATCGCTTTCAAACCAATCTGAACAGGTTGGTCAACCGATTGGCGAGCAATAACGCCCGGCGCAACTTTTTCAACTGCGTCTGTCTCAGTCGCGTTGATTGGGCCTTTACCATCAATAGGATTACCCAGCGCATCAACAACACGCCCCTCGAGTGCAGGACCGACCGGCACTTCAAGGATACGACCGGTACACTTGGCTTTTTGGCCTTCAGCCAGCGCCTGGTAATCGCCCAAAACAACGGCGCCGACAGAGTCGCGCTCGAGGTTAAGTGCCATACCGTAGATGCCGCCTTCAAACTCGATCATCTCACCGTACATGACCTCGGCTAGGCCGTGGATCAAAATAATACCATCAGAAACGGAGACAATAGTGCCTTCGTTGCGGGCCTCGGTAGAAACCTCAAGAGCGTCGATGCGCGACTTGATAATTTCACTGATTTCAGAGGGATTTAGTTGCTGCATGCTTGTGCCTCAAATCCTAGCTATTTAATGATTCGGCGAGTTTTGCCAACCGGCCGCGAATAGACCCGTCGATGACGGTATCTCCAGCGCGAATTAACGCACCACCCAACAGACCCGTATCTACAGAGGACTGGAGGTTTACTTTACGTTCAAGCTTGGCCGTTAATGCCTCACTCAATTTTTTCTGCTGTTCAACGTCGAGCTCGACCGCGGAGATGACTTCTACATCGACCGCTTTCTCGCGCTGCGCTTTAAGCCCTTCAAACACTTCAGCGATGTTAGCCAACAACGGCAACCGACCATTCTCAGCTAAAACTGCAAAGAAGTTTTGCTGGGGCTGGGTCAGATCATCTCCGCAGAGAGCGACTAGCGTTGACGCCTGCTGCTCTCCGGTATAGCTGGGAGAAGCCAGCATTTGAGCCACCGTGGGCTGTTGAACCACCGCAGCAGCCAACGCCAAATTCTGCGACCAACCCTGGAGCTGATCTGCGCCTGCAGCATATTCAAATGCCGCTCTGGCGTAAGGTCGAGCGAGTGTGCTCAATTCAGCCATAATAGACTCCGTTAAAGCTGCGCTGCTAACTGGTCGACGAGCTCACGATTTGCGCTCTCATCAATTGACGCACCGAGTACTTTCTCGGCACCGACTAACGCCAGCTTAGCCACCTGGCCGCGCAACTCTTCTTTTGCCCGAGCAACTTCCTGCTCAACCTCAGCTTGTGCGGCCGCAACAATGCGCTCGCCCTCAGCTGTGGCCTGTTGCTTGGCTTCTTCTACGATTTGTGCAGCGCGCTTGTTGGCCTGCTCAAGTATCCCAGCAGATTGCTGCTTGGCTTCCTTGAGTTGGTCGGTCGCTTTATCTTGGGCAAGCTCAAGATCGCGCATTGCGCGATCGGCAGCATCGAGACCTTCTGAAATCTTGGTCTGACGCTCATCCATAGCCGTAATAATTGCCGGCCAGACAAACTTCATACAAAACCAGACGAAGAACGCGAAGGTCAGCATCTGACCGAAGAGCGTTAAATTAATATTCACGCCAATACCTCTTTATTTGCAGGTGGGTGCAATGTTTGCGTATCACTTCAATATGCGAGAGGGGAAATCACCCCTCTCTCACAGCGAGGTCTTACGCACCAACGCTTGGTGCAACAACAAAGATAAGGTACATAGCAATACCAACACCAATAATCGGCACAGCATCGATCAGACCAGCGAGCAGGAACATTTTGCCCTGCAGAACGGGGCCGAGTTCGGGCTGACGAGCAGTACCTTCAATCAGCTTTCCGCCCAACATACCCATACCAATAGCAGCACCAAAAGCGCCGAGACCGAGCATGATGCTTGCTGCGATGTAGATTAGTTCCATTGTAGACTCCTGATTAACTTAGTTTAGTGAATGAATTAAAGGGTAGAACTCAGTGATCTTCGTGAGCCTGACTCAAATAGACAATTGACAGGACCATGAAAATAAACGCTTGCAGTGTGATAACCAAAATATGGAATACCGCCCAACCCCACTGCATAACACCGCCTGCCAGGTTGAACACACCACCAATAATTAGCATCGTCGCAGCAACTAGGATCACCATGCGCTTAGTCGCTAATTTTTCTTTGAGGTTGAGCCAGCATAGGGTGCAAACCACCGCAAAACCTACCAGCCACAACACCAGATTTTCATGGCCGCCAAACAGCGCCGCCTGTAGACCACCACCGATTGCACCAGCGCCAGCCATGGCGCCGAACATTGTGGCAATCAAAATAAATATAATTTCACCGGCATACATATTGCCAAACAACCGCAGACCCAGCGAAAAAGGCTTGGCCAGCAGACCGATGACTTCCATAAACAGATTGAGCGGAATAAATGCCCAATGGTTGAACGGGGTGAAAGCCAACTCTTTGGCAAAACCAAAACCCTTAATCTTAATTGAATAGAAGAGGGTTAAAGCAAACACTGCCAGGGCCATACCCAGTGTAATATTGGGATCGGTGGAGGGAACGATTTTCTGGTAGCCCACACCGGCGTACATAAGCAGTGTTGGTACCAGATCAACTGGGATCAAATCCATAAGGTTCATCAGAAAGATCCAGACAAATATGGTCAGTGACAACGGGGCAATGAGCTTATTGCGACCATGGAAAGTGTCTTTAACCGTACCATCCACGAACTCGACAACCATTTCAGCGAAATTTAACCAGCCGCTGGGGATGCCAGTGGTAGCGCGCTTAGCAGCGCGTACAAAGAGGTATGAAAATATAGCGCCAAGGCCGATAGACCAGAGCATAGAGTCAACATGGACCGCCCAGAAACCCATGGCCATTACTTCATCGGCACTGTGAGCTAGTGTCCACGTGGGTGCTTCCAATACTTCACTGACACCTTGATAACTGCGCTCATAACCGGCAGGCAACTTGCCGTAAACCAGGTTGGTTAAGTGGTGGGAGATATATTCAGTGGTTGTTGCGGGATTGCTTCCAGCCATCTTTTTCTCTCAAAGTGCAATTCTATTCAAAGATACTAGGCTTGCGCCCTCATCAACCGCCCAGCTATCAGGGCATTGACCGGTATCATCACGCTAAACATTCCGAATAGAGCAAATGCTCTATCTGGTTTAAACAGACTCAAGACAACCGCAAATAGCGCTGCAGTGAGTATTAATTTGCCACTTTGCCCCCAGTACATCGCGCGGAGCATCTCATGGACTCTCGACGCACCGATAAACCGGTAAGCTTGGTAGTTAAACCAGGCTTGGGGAAGGCTCTGTATCAGCCCGCCCAACCATACAGCCGCAAACCAATCACTTCCAAGTGGCAACAGAGCGAGTGCTGTTACTACTATTACCACCTGTTGGTAGAAAAAAATTTTTGCCAAGGGGGGTTTCTTTATTGTTGCCATGCGACCACCAAAGTTTTCTATCGCACCACACCTTGCCAAGCGGGCGCAATTATAGGGAGTGTGATCGGTAAACTCAACAGAGGGCAGACCTTTGTCATGGCTAAATAGAATCGATTATCGCTATTCATCGATGCTATACCTAAATTTAACGAATATGCGCAAGAATACCGTCTAACTCATCTAGGCTTGCATAGCTCAACACCAACTTGCCACCGCCGTTACCGCGATGCTGAAGTTGCACCGGAGCACCAATTTTTTCGGCCAACTCTCGCTCTAAATGGGCGATATCCGCACTTGGGGCTTTCTGGGTGGTTTTGCCGCCTCCACCAGACAGCAGTTGCGCAACTAATGTTTCTGTCTGTCGCACAGTTAGCGCTTTTCCCGCCACCGTTCGTGCAGCGCCCAGCTGTTGCTCGACCGGCAGTGCCAGTAGACACTTTCCGTGACCCAAATCGATATCGCCGCGCTCAATTAGTGTCTGCACTTCGCCGTGTAACATCGATAGACGCATCAGGTTTGCTACTGCCGATCGCGACTTACCTACGGCCGCTGCTACTTGCTGCTGGGTAAGCGAAAATTCTTCTTGGAGGCGAATCAGCGCGCGTGATTCTTCTATAGCGTTTAAATTCTCACGTTGAATATTTTCTATCAACGCCATGGCTATTGCCGCCTCATCTGAGACTTCACGGACAATTGCCGGCACTGTATCTAGACCAGCTTGCACGCTGGCGCGCCAACGACGTTCGCCGGCAATAATTTCATAGCGCTGGCCATCAATGGCGCGGACAACGATAGGCTGCATAACACCTTGGCTTTTTATCGACTCTGCCAGCTCGCTCAGCGCTTGTGGATCTAAATCTCTTCGCGGCTGGTATTTACCGCGCTGAAGTAGATCGACAGGTAATTGTCGCAGCTGCCCGTCAGTCGCTTGGCCATTTTCCGCTCGGCCAACTCCAGCAGTAGTATTGCTGGCGTCGGCTGCCTCCGCACTGTAACCGAGCAGGGCATCTAAGCCTTTGCCTAAGCTTTTTCTTTTTCCTGACATAATTTTTCCTTGCCGATTTCTCTATTTAGCTCTGATGGTGCCTTTGCATCTCTTCTGCCAAGGCCATATAGGCGAGCGCACCCTTGGAGCCTTTATCATATGCCAAGCAAGGTAGGCCGTGGCTCGGCGCCTCCGCAAGACGAACATTGCGAGGGATGGCAGTGCGATACACTTTGTCGCCAAAGTATTTATACAGTTGCTCTGACACTGCAGCGGTTAAGCCGGCACGCTGATCGTACATAGTGCGGAGTATTCCTTCAATTTTTAGATTAGGGTTCAATTCGCGGCCTATTTGGCTAATGGTACGCGAGAGATCCGTCAGACCTTCCAATGCAAAATACTCACACTGCATGGTGATCAAAACACTGTTTGCCGCCACTAGAGCGTTGACAGTAAGTAAGTTGAGTGATGGCGGACAGTCGATAAGAATATAATCAAAATCTGCCGCGACACCCTGCAGTGTTTTGTTGAGTTGCTGTTGTCGCTCTTGATATTGAATCAGCTGAACATCTGCAGCGACAAGGTCGCCATTCGCCGGCAGGATGCAGTAACCGCCCGAATCACTTTGCACGCAGACTTGGGCAAAATCAGCACTACCTAGCAGTAGGTCGGCTACTGTGTAGTCACAACCATTTTTATCGACCCCGGAACCCATAGTGGCATTGCCTTGAGGATCCATATCGACCAGCAACACTTTATAACCGATTGCAGCTAGTGAAGCTGAGGTATTCACCGCAGTGGTGGTTTTTCCCACCCCGCCTTTTTGGTTGGCAATAGCGATTACTTTAGCTGTTTGGCTACTCACATCTATTTCCTTGCGTTGTGCTCAAGCTGTCTCTTGTTCTCGGCGAAGAATCAGTGCGTAACGCTCCTCTTCCTCTAAACCGGGTATAGCCAGCGGCTCGGCTCCTTCCAAGCGCCAAACCGCTTTTGTGGGTAAGTTGGCGATTGCAGCTATCTCGTCCTCGGGCAGCTTACCCTTCATAGCGACAATAGATCCGCCCTCAGCCACCAGGCTTTCACAATTCATCAGCATAGCATCGAGCGAAGCAAAAGCACGACTGGTCACCCGATTGTAGAGTTTTTCTGGGATATGTTGCTCTATGCGACAGTGGTGCTCTGTCACATTATTCAAACCTAGGTGGGTTTTAACATGAAATAAAAAGCGGGTTTTTTTGCCGTTGCTATCTAGGAGATGGTGCTCTCGCTGAGGTGCCATTATAGCTAAGACCATCCCAGGCAGTCCGGGTCCCGTACCCACATCCAACAAACGCTCACCCTCAATTAAAGGCAGCACTGCCAGCGAATCAAGAAGATGGCGGATGACCATCTGTTGTGGTTTGGTTATCGCTGTTAAATTGTAAGCGCGGTTCCAACGCAATAGTTCGGCAATGTAATCCAGTAGCAATTGAGCCTGCACATTATTGATCTCTACCCTCAAGGCGGAGGCCCCGTGCAACAATTGCTCTTTGAGTCTGTCGCGATCAAACTGAGCCACCATTATGCGGCGCTACGTTTTTTCAGCTGAATCAATAGCAGCGAGATTGCCGCAGGTGTCACACCCGGTATTCTGCTTGCGCGGGCCAATGTCTGGGGCTGCGTTTCGGTGAGTTTTTGTTTGAGTTCGTTGGAGAGCCCGGATATTGCCGTGTAATCGAAATCCTCAGGAATAACCGTCTGTTCGTGGCGTTGCATTTTGTCGATATCATCTTGTTGGCGATCAATATAGCCCGCATATTTAGCCGAGATCTCAATCTGCTCTGCAACAGCTGGATCCACGTTCGGTGCATCAGGTAGCTCAGCCAGTACGCTATACGTCAACTCTGGTCGCTTAAGCAGCTCGAACAAGGAGTACTCGCGTGATAATGGATTTGCACAGTGCTTATTAATTTCTACTGCCACATCGCTAGCCGGTTGAGCGTAGGTGGTTTTTAAGCGCTGGCGTTCTATTTCTATTGATTCGCGTTTGGTGTTGAATGCAAACCAGCGCTCATCTCCCACCAAGCCGAGCTCACGCCCTTTCTCGGTGAGGCGTAAATCTGCATTATCCTCGCGCAATAACAACCTGTATTCGGCGCGGCTTGTAAACATACGGTAAGGCTCAAGCGTACCCATACTAATCAGATCATCGACCAAAACACCAATGTAAGCTTCATCTCGGCGCGGACACCAAGGCTCTTCACCACGTACTTTCAACGCGGCATTACAACCCGCCAATAACCCCTGCGCTGCGGCCTCTTCATACCCGGTTGTACCATTGATCTGCCCGGCAAAAAATAGGTTTTCAATAAAGCGGCTTTCCAGCGAGTAATTGAGATCCTGGGGATTGAAATAATCGTATTCAATCGCATAGCCTGGACGGGTTATGTGGGCATTTTCGAAGCCGACAATGGAGCGCACTAGA
>Ga0209137_1000824_pt1 | contig 31623 bp, 24 predicted proteins | sample SaaInl5LU_22_DNA_FD_184642 | JGI IMG/M metagenome (GOLD analysis project Ga0209137, IMG submission 184642) | Marine microbial communities from expanding oxygen minimum zones in the Saanich Inlet - ESP_105LU_22_DNA (SPAdes) (version 2) | ecosystem: Environmental > Aquatic > Marine > Intertidal...
TTGAATTAGAAGTCCAATCGTAGTTCGCTGTGTAACGCAACGATGTCGAAGTGAAATCCATAAACGGCAGTTTGTTCAACGGTATCTGCCAGTTCAAATTGAGCGTCTGGTGGAATTGGGTAGGACGACCTAGAGAAGCCAATCCAGCAGCAATGGTATCCCTGTTTGCTTGCGTCTTCGGATTCCCAGGCAATTCATCAACACGACTTTGCGCGGTTGCATTATAATCCAATTTTATCCCCTTGCTCAAATCGTAGGCAATGTCATACATCCGCTTCGTAGTCAATTCCTTGTTATAGGTAACGGGTAACTTAATGGATGGATCAAACGTGTTGCGCATCTGCATCAAATTCACTTGACGCCGCAATTCAGTGCGCATACTCACCTTTGACGGCAGGTAGTAGAAATTGAAATCGCGAATGAGACCCAATTGTTTGTTTTTCACCAAATTTTTAAACGGCGCAATATTCTGCGGTCGCGTTTGGTAACTGTAGTTCAGTGAAGCCAAATGCATAAAGCGCTGGTCTTGAACGATATTTATCGTGCGTTTTTCGCTCTCCGTGTAAGCGTAAGAGGTGTTGAAATTGCTTATTGCGAAAGGAGAATTGGCCCAATTTATTTTAAGTCCTCCTTCTTTGCCGCCTGCGGGACCTTCTTCCTTTCCACCCAAACCTTTTGGTCCTCCCATGACCTGTGGACCTGGACCTCTAGGGCCGGGTGCAGCGCCACCTCCACTGCCCTTTTCTTTACGCACATTGGTAAAATTCAAGCTCTTGCGCATATTGTATTCCTGACCAGCGAATCGGATACTATCACGGTCCTCCTGGCTAGAAACGTTGGCCAGTGCACTTTTGAATTCGATGTCCGGATCGAGCGGATTGAATTGGGGGCTCTTGAAACTCTCGGAGAAACTAAAGAACATCGGCACTTTTACACCGGCTTCTTGAGGTAAAACCTTATCTAGATTAACATTGGTTTGAACCCCATATGAGCGCTCTGAGAATTTATTTCGTTCGTTCACGGTCTGATCTATGGAACCAAAGCCAATGGTCGAATACATCCCGGTTAGATTGACGTTGGCAAAATCGGCCAATTTTGCGCTCGCCGTTGCTGTCGCCGCCCAACCGCCGCGGTTATCAAAATCGCTCAAGCGCAATTCATTGACCCATATCTCCGCACATTTTGCCAGACCGTCATCGCCGTCTGTTGCAGTTCGCTTTTTAGGATTCCGCACCCCAATCAATAGGGTTCGAATGTTTCCTAAGTTCGGCGAACCTACGACACTCAGTCGTTTACCATCCGGCGTTGTGACCGTGTATTTATTGCTCAAACTGAGTGTAGGATCCGTTTCCATTGCCGTATTTCGAGTGAGTTTCAAAGTCTTTAAATCCTCAAAAGACACGTCGATATTGTTGTCTTGCGGCCAAATATCTTCAGGTAGAAGCTCGCCCCATGGGGTGACCTTTAGCGGCACTTCGTATTCGTAAAAGTTGCCGTTGTAATCGGACCCCAATCGAACAAAAATGCTCAAATCGCCGTCGTTTAAATCTTCGAAATCGCCAGCCGCCTCTGCGTGGACAAACATGCGCAAACGCTTGTACATCCGCATATCAAAGTTAAAATTCCGGAATACCGCGCGGGCATCACCATCTTCTAATCCGCAAATTTCAAGCGACATACTTTGCTCATTCTGCTGAATGATTTGGGTTCCGCCGTACACCAATTGGCGCTCAATATCTGGAGGCAACACATAAGGAATGGGTACGCGTCCACCGTTTTCTTCAAGATTGACGGCATTTACATTAAAATTGGTCTCATCATCCTCATCGACCGGAACATTTTCGCGAACATCGTCTAGGTTGAACGGGAACCTACGCCATTCACCACGCACCAATTCCAGCTTTGCAAAGCGCATCACCAATGGATCCTCAAATTCCGTCAAGAACATACGGAGGAAGCGAATAGAGCGAAAATCTTGAATTCCACCCACCTTCTTCTCTGGCTGAAACACCGGTATTTTGAATTGGATCCAGCGCGTTGGACGGCTGATTCCGTTGGGAAGATCGTGGCTTTGCGTTTCAAAAATATCTGCGACGTTATTTTTTCCTACTTCTAAATCTTCAGGACGCATACTTATGCGGTATTGGAAATAACTCTCTGTTTTACTCAGCGTTTGATCGCGGTTCGCATCTTCTTTATCAGGAACGTTGGTTGCGGAAGCTGGCGCACCATTTATCGTCTCCGTCGCACTGTTGCCCTGAACACCATTGAAATTTTTATAACGCTTCATTATATCCGCTTCGGCATTGTCCAGGCTGTCGCCTCTGTAGAACACAAAATTATCCGCGCTAGGATCCGGGTAAGCGCGAACATACGCGTTTGACGTGGTTCCATACACATCAGCAATGCGCTGAAGATAATTCCCCGTACCTATGGGTGCCCATGCGCGCTCCTCACTATCGTCGAGCGCATCAAAACCAACATCTTGTGCCTCGCGAGCGCCACTGGCATTATCAAAGAACTCCGTGATGGGCTGAATCTCACTCAAGAGCCCCCATTGCGTACTATCCATTCCACTCTTATCGCCATCTGCAGGAATTCCGTTTTCGAAACTCTGACGCCCGTCTTTGAGAATGTCTTCACTCACACTTCCAAGATTGAAATAGATATCGCCACCATCTGGAGCATTCGGATTGTCGTAGAACGGATCCATCACCCAGAATTGGATGAACTCAATATTTTGTTCCTCAAAATTGTTGATTTGGAGGGGTCGCATAATCCCTCCCCAACGCGAAGCCGGATCGTTAAGAAAACCATTAGCATCCATCCCAGCACTGATGCCCGATTGCCCTTCGACTTCATAATTGTAAGGTCCGCGCTCGTTGGGGTAGTAGGCCAAGTCAAACATTGCCAAGTTGCGCGCCTCGTTCGTACTTAAACTATAATTCGGGAAGACTTCCTTGACCAAAACCTCACGCATGCGTTGATCGGAAGTGATTTCTGGGTCGTTGCGAATATTGTCGGGAACGCTCGATCCACCTGTATACAAGGATGGGTCAATAATGTACCATGCCAATTTTGCCCGATTATACCCATAAGAAAGATCGTTGTTTAATTCGCTTTCGGGAAATAAGTCTGCCTGCTTTCCAGGTGTTGATGCTAGATTCCATGCATTCAAACTGCGGAGATCGATGGTCGTTTGCGAACTTTCAAAATCGTCCAAATAGGTCGTTTCGGCTCCTGTAATACGAATCCCCCTTGGCGATCCTGGAATAAGGTGCGCAAATTCACCGCGGAATTGAAGTTGTGATTTTTCTTTCGTTTCAATAAAAGGCAGTGCATCTACAAATCGGGTCAAATACGGTGCCTCGGAATTGTAGTTCGTATTCATCCCCCATATGGTGTTCGAAATGGGCTCGTCACCAATATTAACTTTTTGTGTTAATGGACGTTCGGTAAGGTGCAGCCACGTCCCACCAATATTCAACTTGTCATTCACCTTGTGGTCAATGGTTGTTCCATAGAAGGTTTTCGTCTGTACATTGAACATGGTGTTGTTCTCGAATCCAACCTTAATGGGTGAACCTGAATTCAATACCCCTTCATTGATGATACGAACGCGCCCAAGCGAATAGTCGACGGTATAATCCTGGTTTTCAACTAAAGTCCGACCACCAGCCGTTACACTGACCGACCCTTGTGGGATGTTAAAGGCCCCCAAACTGATTTCAGAACCAGATGCACTTTTGTATTGGCCGCGTAAAATGAATTTATTTTTCTGGGTTTGCTCCTGCGCACGAAAGCGCGTACTGTCGTAAAGCGCGCTGTAAACGTATTTATTACGTGCCTGCTCTGTATCCAGTTTCCGCTCAAGGTTGCTTCCAAAAGGCTCCACAACCGGGAAAATCACCTTTCCACGTTGTTTATCGATAGTCACCCCTTGAACAAAATCGAAAATTCCATCTGGATAGGGATCATTATTGGTATTGAGTTTGTCCAATTCCATCACACCAATAAGTAGGGTATCACTCAAATTGCCATCGGGCAAGAATGGAATGGGTACCCCCGTTTCATCGTTCATGTACAAAATGTCCATGTAGAAATCTTCACGGTCCAATTGGTACGCGTTCAGCGCATAGATGTTCTTCATCATCAAATCCCAAGTCGGCATACGAACATCTAATACCGTACTCTTGAGCAACTTCAAAATCAACGTTTTTGGTGGCGTCACGCCATCGTTTGAGAATTCACCTACCTGGTAGGTTCTGCCCGCTGCGGTATACTGAAAAGCCACGGCCAAAACCTCATCTTGATTCAATGATTGGTTCAAGGTGAGGTACCCGAGCTGTGGATGCACATTGTATTGATTGGGCTCCAGTTTTCGAGCATTGGCCAATTCTACATATTCTTTGGCCTCTAAGAATCCCGCGGAACTCAAGTCCTGATTCGCAAGCGCAATGTCGCGTACACCCGGTATGCTGTTTCCTAAAGCAAGCGGGTCCAATTGATTGTTTGCGTTGTTCGGGAAACCTTCAATGTTCGTGTTTGAACCCGGGAAAATGCTTATGCCCGGCAAATTCAAGGTGTCGTTGCGGTAGGCATATCGCTTGTCCGCGCCCAAATCCATAAAGGCAACAATATTTCTCAAATTCTCTGTAGAACTGCGCTCATTTGTCACCCAAACCTCCACTTTCGTAATCTGTACCGGAGAAGTGATGAGCGGCATGTTCTCTAAATACTCTTCGTAGTGATCGCGGAAAAACTGGCTCAAGAAATAGTGACGGTTGGCTTCATATTGATCGCCCTGAATCATGAACTCCGTAGTCGTTCCCCCGCCCTGAACGTTAATACTCTCGCTTTGTGAACGTTGCTCAGAGAAGACGGTCGTTACCATTGTATTCCCAAACTGGAATTGGCCTTTCAATCCAAACAAACTCTGCGCTCCAGTAATGAGCGAACTGTTCAGCGGAAGGTTGATATTACCCATCTCTAGGCGTTTTACGATATCGTCCTCCTCCCCTTCGAAGTCCAATTTCATTTTATTGTCGAAGGCAAACGTCGCTTCGGTATCGTAATTTATCCCTAGTTCTAGTCGGTCTCCAATTTTACCCTTCACATTCATCTGTATGCGCTGTCCAAAATCAAAAGCAAACGTCTTCTGATTGCGAACTGGAATTCCAGGGTTTTCAACATATTGATATTTTCCACCAAAACGAATCTCCGCCATCCCTTGCGGTCGAATTTCAACTAAATCGCTACCAAATACCTGCCCTAAAGCTTCGTTCCCTGTCTGAATCTGTGGAATTAGACCCGCATTATCGCGAGGATCATCGCCGCTGGCATTAAAGGCCGAACTCTTGGCATTGAAATAATCGTTTTCCGCCTGATCGTACATCCATTGACGGTATTGATCCGTCGTCCAGACCTCAGGAATAGGCAATAACAAATCCCCTATTCTCTTGTAAACAAGGTAGTTACCAGAGATAGGATCGTAAATAATTTCACGCTGAAAGTTCGACGGCTCAGGCAAAGAAATACTGCCCGAAGTCTGCGTCGTATCTGTTCCTCCCCCATCGTTTTGACCGAAGAGCTGTTGCGGACTGCTTAGTAACCCGACCAGCAAAAGCCAGCCATATGTCTTGCAAAAATTCAGCGTCATTTAGAGCATTTGAAGGGCTTGACGGACCAATTCTTCCGTAGGTGCCCCTGGGTTTTGTTTCAACAGTTTGTTCAATACCGTTTCCGCTTGTTTTGCGCTAATACCCAGCGTAGTAAGTGCTGCATGTGCCTCGGCACGCGCGCCACTCCTAGCGTGAGCGCCACTTGAATCTAGACCTGCTGACGCTTTAACTACTTTATCTTTTAGATCAATAACTATTCTCTGTGCAGTTTTTGCACCAATTCCTTTTACGCCCTGCAACGTCGGTACATCTTCACTCAAAATAGCCTGTTCGACTTCCGTTGGGCTCAAGGAACTCAAGATCATACGTGCCGTATTTGCACCTACACCGCTAACGCTGATCAAAAGCTCGAAAAGCGCTTTCTCACGCGGCGTACTAAAACCAAAAAGCATCTGCGCATCCTCACGCACCAAATGGTAGGTGTAAAGCAAACCCTCAGAAAGTGGTTCCACATCAGCGTACGTATTCAGTGAAATTTGCACATCATACCCCACACCTGCGCAATCCACTACAACCTGAGTGGCGGACTTCAATACAAATGCTCCTTTTACGTAGTAAATCATGGTCTAAACCGATTGAACCAATAACTAACGTTTGATTCCTAGTTATCGTGTATTATAAACGAAAAAGCCGCGCAAAATGCGCGGCGCTTCGTTGTGCTCTTTGTTAATGACTGACTATGAGTTTTTTATACGTCCCGCCGTCGATGGAATAAAGGTAAATTCCATTACTCAGATCGTGCACAGCAACCGCATTTGTGCCAGGCAAGAGCGATTTGCGCTTCACTAAAGCACCTAAAGCATTGTATATCGCAAGTTCACCCGAACGCTGTACTTCCACTGAAATAGTGTTCTTCGCAGGATTTGGATACAAACGGCTTTCATTGACTTGCAGTGCAATGGTTCCCATGGTCGGACCGGCCGAAATGGTCACCCATACACTTAAGCTATCGCTAGCATCCTTTCCATTGTAGAATACATAACGTGTAGAATCCACGCAGGTAGCACTCGTAGACGGTGAATACACGTGTCCACTGAAATCGTTTTTTTCCATTCCTGCATCAATAGCTACATGACCAACAGAGTTGTCAATGTCCGCGCCGTAACAAAAGTCCCAACAAAAATAACCACTGTCGTAAGCACAAGTAGGATTTGCATAGGCACGGCGTACATATACCTCTAAGTCTTCACTGCTGGTATTTTTAACCTTTATATGGAAGCCGTAGTCAGCGACCGAAGTTGAATTAATTTCAACCACCGTATCCTGTTCAACCACCATCAGTGACTGCCCGTAGGTAATAGTACTCATCACGGTAAGCAGAAAAAGGTAAAAATTTCTCATAATTAGGAGTTTCAATTGAATCCCAAATATAAACAATGTCTTTCAGACCTATGAGTGCATTTTTTATCCTTCTTTTTATTAAATTCGAAAACTTTAAAACACAAATGCATGAAAAAATCTCTACTTACCTTCACGGCCTTGTTCGCGGCAGCCACAGCTTTTGCCCAAGGACAGAGCACAATTCAGTCGTGGGACTTTAACTCAGGTATCCCAACCGGCTGGACGCAATCGACGAATGCCACCGATGGTGGTTTTGGGGCGGGTTCCGCTTCATCACTGAGCTCGCAGTATTTTACAATCATAGATCCAGGCTCGAACATCGTTGCCACCAACGACGACGACTGTAATTGTGATAAAGCGGACGAATACCTTATTACAGATACGCTTGACCTAAGCAACTATTCTGTTCTTCACGTCACGTTTAAAAGTTTTTACTACGAAGGAAATAATGGTGGACAGGAAGAAGCTGAATTCGTGTACACCACCGACGGTGGGTCGACATGGACATTCTTAGCAGATATTACACCAGGTTCAGACTGGACTTCACAGTGGGTTGATATCAGCGCGGCTTGCGGAAATAGCAATGTGCAATTAGCATTCAACTATCAAGACGGTGGAGGATTCACATGGGGTCTTGGTATCGATGATTTTTCAATTTTCGCGCCCTATAACTTTGACTTAGCTGCTGAATCCTTAGATATGTTTAGTACGGTTGGATTGAATAATGCGCCTTACACTATTGAAGGAACCATAAAGAATTATGGCGGTACTACCATAACCTCAATGGATTTGAACTACAAGATTAACAACGGTACAACGGTCACTCAATCGCTTACCGGCTTGAATATTGCACCGTACCAAACGTATACTTACTCGCACGGCACGACATGGAACCCAAGCACAACAGGTACGTACACCGTTGATGTATGGGCTTCTTCTTTGAACGGAGGGAATGACCAAAACACAGGTAACGACATGTTAACTTCAACTATTGAGGTTGTAACAGCAACAGCGGATCGCGTAGTTCTTGCGGAAGAATTCACTTCTTCTACATGTGCGCCTTGTGCGAGCTTCAACCCTGGATACAAGCAATTGTTAGACGATAACGACGCAAATACTTCAGGTACGCAATTGGTTTCTGTGAAGTACCAAATGAACTGGCCTTCACCGGGTAATGACCCTGCATACAATGCTGAAGCATTGGCGCGCCGTAGCGCTTACGGTATCACTGGTGTGCCAGATGTAGTCTATTCAGGTGCTAACATTCCTACAAGTCAAGCAAATATCGACATCGTTAGTGGGATTCCTGCCCTTGCCGAAATGACTGCAGAATGGAGTTTTACAGGGAACTACATTCAGTGTGATGTTGAAGTTGAAGCATTGGGTGATTTAGGCTCAAATAATACTTTGCACATGGCAATGATTGAAAAAGAAATTAATCATAACGTGCAGACCAATGGCGAGACAACATTCTACCACGTATTCCGTAAATTCATGGACGGTTCAAACGGTCATGCCATGGGTTCGATGACTGCTGGTAACACCTACACGCATTATGCCAACTCAACCATCTCTGTCAACAGTGCACCAGCGCAAGAGTCATTTGACTTCTGGGTTGGAACCAGTAACATGGACATCATCGTGTGGTTGCAAGACAATACAACTGGCGACGTGTTACAAGCTGCCTACGCGGATTACACAACTTCTAGTGTAAACGAAATGGACAACTTCGCTCGCTATATTGCAGTTTACCCTAACCCAGCAAATGATATTGCAGGTGTTGAAATTGAACTGATGGATGAGGCAGAAGTTTCCATTAATGTTATCAATGTAATGGGTCAAACCGTATACACGGAAGCACAATCACTAGACGCTGGTACTCAAAAAGTTAATCTAGAAACCAGCGATTTGAGTGCAGGTTTATACTTTGTAAATGTGAATGTAAATGGCGTAAGCAAGACCTTGCGCTTGAACATTGCACACTAAGGCTTAAAATTTGCTATTTTTACGGGGGACTTCGGTCCCCCGTTTTTTTTTGATTAAATCGCTCTAGATGAAAAACCTATTCACAGCACTAGCTGTCATACTCCTCACAGTAGGAATGCAGGCTCAACAATTGCCGAGTACTACCCTAAAAACTCTGGACGGAAAGCTCGTCGACATTAAAGACCAAATCAGTACGGAAGGACCCACTGTTATTGGATTCTGGGCAACGTGGTGTAAGCCTTGCATAAAGGAATTAACTGCATTTGCAGATTACGCCATCGACCTTGAAGAAGAATACGGAGCGAAGGTTTTAGCAGTGAGTATTGACGATACTAGAAACTCTTCACGCGTTGCTCCTATGGTTCAGGGACAGGGTTGGGATTACACTGTTCTTTTAGACGAAAACCAGGATCTTAAACGCAATCTTGGTATCGTAAATGTCCCTTTTACTATCGTCTTGAATTCTGACGGCGAAGTCGTATGGAAACACAGCGGGTATTCCCCAGGCGATGAAGAAAATCTAGCGGAAATCGTAGCGAAGGTAGCTCGCGGAGAATCGGTCGAACATTAATGCGAATGAAACAAATAACTTTACGCCTCCTTCTACTTCTTCTTTTACCTTTCACAGCGGCGGCTCAAGAGTCTTTTGGTGGCCAGTTGCATGGGAATTTTCAGCTGGACGGCCAATGGTATTTGCGTGATGAAGGGATTGACCCTACTGGAGAATTCTATCCAGATGAGCGTTTTCTAGGCCAGGGATATGCAAATTTCGTATATACAGACGGTGACTTTTCCGGAGGATTGCGCTATGAAAATTATCAGAATGTCATGCTCGGCTTCCCAGAGGGGTATCGTGGTGAGGGCATCACATATCGGTACTTACAATTCAAACAAGACAATCTCGATGTTACCGTAGGAAGCTTTTACGAGCAATTCGGTTCAGGGATGGTTTTTCGCTCGTACGAAGAGCGCGGCCTGGGCTATGATAATGCCATGGATGGAGTACGCGTAAAAGCGAATCTAGCGAAAGGCGTATACCTAAAAGGCGTGCTCGGACGTCAACGTTTCTACTTTGATAAAAGCCCTGGACTTCTTAGAGGTCTTGACGCTGAAATTAACTTAAGTGAGCGTTGGCATGCGCTGGATTCTCTTGGTCTGCGATGGACCTTAGGCGCCAGTTACATGAGCAAATACCAGCGTGCAAATGATCCGTTTTTAGTACTGCCTGAAAACGTGGCTGCTGGCGGTGTGCGTTCACAATTGATGAAGGGACCTTGGGTTCTAAATACTGAATTTGCCTACAAAGCAAATGACCCAAGTGCAGACAACGGCTACATCTATAAAGATGGAAACGGATTCATAGCGAACCTAAGTTACAGTAAGAATGGACTGGGTATTATTGCTGGTGTAAAGCGCATTGACAATATGAGCTTCAGAACCGATCGCAATGGGAGTACTATAGATATGTTAGTGAATTATCTAAGTCCTACCACTGAAGTACATACCTACGCCTTACCAGCTTTGTATCAATATGCAACACAAATAAACGGAGAGGAAGGCATCCAATTGGAAGCCAATTATCGATTCAAGCGTAAATCGAAACTTGGTGGCAAATACGGTACACTGATAAGCATCAACTACAGTGCGGTTCAAAGCATCGACAAAGACTACGTAGACGCATCGAACGATACATTACGCACCTTACAGGGGTACTATAGTGACCCTCTGCAACGCGGAACTATTCCCTACTTTCATGACTTAAATTTCAAAATAAGTAAGAAAGTCAATACCTCTTTCAAGTTCAACCTCACCTATTTAAACTTGCACTACAACCGCAGTGTGCTTGAGGATGGATTGGGCGACGAACCCATGCTGTCAAACCCAGAAAACATCAAAACTATGAACGCAGATGTGATCGTTTTAGAAACCTTATACAAGGTGAAATCGAAACACTATCTGCGCAATGAATTCCAGTTGCTCTCCACACAAGACGATCGAGGCAGTATGGCCATGGCGCTGATTGAATACAGCATAGCACCGCATTGGTTTTTTAGCGTTCAAGACATCTACAACTACGGCAACCCCGATCCTGATCAAAAGCTCCACTATCCGCTAGCAAGTGTGGTCTACACCGAAGGCACGAGCCGATTCCAACTTTCCTACGGACGCCAACAGCGCGGAATCTTCTGTGTAGGAGGCGTGTGTCGCGTAGTTCCTCCTTCAAACGGAGTAAGTTTCTCACTAACTACAAGTTTCTAAGACATGAAGCACTTCCTACTTTCGCTCGGCATGTTCACCTTGCTCTTCATCTCACCCTCGTGTGATGTTATTGACCAGCCGTTCAAGGGAAACATTCAGGATACGACCAGCACGCAGCAACAGCGTAATGTACTCATAGAAGATTTTACTGGCCACCGTTGTAAGAATTGTCCTAAAGCGTCGAAGGCAATTGAGGCTTTAGTCGATGCCTATGGCTCGAGAATCATTGGACTTGCAATACACGCAGGACCAGGAAACTTCACCAATACGAATGCGGATTACCCAACAGATTTTACTACCCCTGAAGGAAAAACCATTCAGAATTTTTTTGGAACCAACTTTCTTCCCGTTGGCATGGTGAATCGCGAGAACTGGAGCGCGTCAGGAAATGGACACTGGTCCCCATATACGAACTGGCCAACATTGAGCTCGGAAGCTTTAGACTCTACGCTACGAATCTCGCTCGAGGCTTCAGCGACTGTTGTAAACGATACTATTTTAGAAGTTACTGCAGAAGGATTCCCTCAGACTCCACTGCTTCATGATCTGTCCATTGTTGTGTTAATTAAAGAAAGTAATATCGTGAGCCCACAGCTCATGGATGATGACACAAGAGACAGCAATTACGTGCACATGAATGTTCTTCGGGATTTCGTTACAGATACCTGGGGGACTAGTTTTGGTGTTTCCCCGATGATTCCTGGCGATGAATTATCTGAAAGTTTCACTGCTACCTGGAATACCAGCTGGATCAAAGCAAATACCGCTGCTGTCGTTTACGTCTTCAACCCAACAAATTACCGCATCCTTCAGGCGATTGAAGTACCCATCAACTAGGACTTTTTAGAAAATTTTAGGTTGCGTTTGAATCCTTCGTAGCCTGTTCTGCGTATGGCCGAACCTTTCATTATTTCATCCCAGAGTTCGTGCGTGACCTCTTCCCATTCTTCCCAACCTTTGGTCGCCACAGCTTCTCTTAGCTGAAAATCCGGTTCTTCAGTAGGTTTAGAGAACCTATTCCATGGGCACACATCTTGGCAAACGTCACAGCCGTATACCCATTCCTCCATTTTATCTTGATAGGCCGTCGGCAGCGCTTTTTTGTACTCTATGGTGAGGTAACTGATGCATTTATTGCTATCCACCACCGTTGGCGCAACTATGGCTTGTGTGGGGCAAGCATCAATACAAGCGGTACATGTTCCGCAATGGTCCGTGCTCTGTCCATCAGGGGTCAATTCTAAATCGAGTATCAACTCTCCAATAAAAAAGAAACTCCCCTCCTTCTTGCTAAGCAACAGACTGTGCTTCCCTATCCATCCCAGGCCGCTTCTGCGTGCCCAAGCCCTGTCCATCACGGGTGCACTATCCACAAATCCCCGGCCTTCGACCTCCCCTACTTCGGCTCTAATCCCCTCCAGCATGCGCTTGAGTTTACCGCGAATCACCTTGTGGTAGTCTCGACCGTAGGCATATTTCGAAATCTTTGGCACACCCACGTTTTGTTCTTGGGCAGGATAGTAGTTGAGGAGTACACTTACCACCGATTTAGCCCCAGGCATCAATTTACGTGGGTCTAATCGGGCATCGAAATGGTTTTCCATCCAAGACATATCCCCGTGAAAACCGGCTTTAAGCCATCGCTCTAAACCGGTTGCTTCTTCTTCTAGAAAATCAGCCTTTGATATACCGCAAGCGAAAAACCCTTGTTCCTTCGCAAGTCGCTTGATTATCCTTGAAGCTACTTCTGGAGTCATTAAAAAAGGGTACCTGTTTCACCGGAATCTTTACGGGCTTTGCCTAAATGTTGATAGGCCTTTTCTGTAACCATGCGACCACGTGGCGTTCGAAGAATAAAACCCTCTTTAATCAAAAACGGTTCGTATACCTCTTCTATGGTTTCCGCCTGCTCACCTATGGCTGTGCTCAACGTACTCAAACCGACAGGGCCACCAGCAAAGTTATCGATGAGTACGGAAATGATTTTATTATCCATCTCATCGAGGCCACGACTGTCAACGTTTAAAGCATTCAAGCCATATTCGGCTATAGCGACATCGATGGACCCGTTTCCTTTCACCATGGCAAAATCTCGTACCCTACGCAATAAGGCATTCGCAATACGAGGAGTTCCACGAGAACGGCTTGCAATTCGAATGGCTGCCTCATATTCTGTCTTCACATCCAAGATTTCTGCACTTCGATCTACAATGGTTGTGAGTAGCTCAACGTCATAATATTCTAACCGTGCGTTGATGCCAAAACGTGCTCTAAGCGGCGCCGTAAGTAAGCCCGAACGCGTAGTCGCGCCGACCAATGTAAATGGATTCAAGGCAATCTGAACGCTCCTAGCGCTTGGCCCAGAATCAATCATGATATCTATTTTAAAATCCTCCATAGCACTGTAGAGGTATTCCTCAATTACAGGCGATAGACGGTGGATTTCATCTATGAACAGGACATCGTTCTCTTGAAGGTTTGTAAGTAGACCCGCCAAATCAGAAGGCTTATCAAGCACCGGTCCCGAAGTAATTTTTATACCAACGCCAAGCTCGTTTGCGATAATATGGCTCAATGTAGTTTTACCCAGTCCTGGAGGACCATGAAGTAATACATGATCCATGGCCTCATCACGCATCTTAGCCGCCTCAACGAAAATCTTTAAGTTTTCTAACACGGAAGCCTGTCCCGTAAAATCGTCAAAGGATAACGGGCGGAGCTTGCGTTCAATATCGCGCTCCGTATTCGAAAAATTTTCACCCGTAGGGTCTAGATGCTCGTTCATAGGTTCTACAAAATACCACAAAAAATCCCCTTACCTAAAGGCAAGGGGATTTGAATTTTAAAAAAGCTCGAATGGCCTAGTGACCGCTCTCTTCACCTTCTGCAAGTGGCACGTTCTGTGGCACAAAGTCTTCATCGTACCCTGGCTTAGAATAATCGTAAGCCCAACGGTAAACTATAGGTACATCACCTGGCCAGTTGCCGTGCAGGTGCTCTACAGGGGTTGTCCATTCTAATGAGTTGGCTCGCCACGGGTTTTGCGAAGCTTTAGGACCTCTCCAAATGCTGTAGAAGAAGTTGAAAATAAAGATCAATTGGGCAATACCTCCAATAATCGCGAAGTATGTGATCAAAACATTAATGTCGGCCAAATTATCGAACATTGGGAATGCCGTATTGCTGTAGTAACGACGTGGTAATCCTGCCATACCTAGGAAGTGCATGGGGAAGAATACTCCGTATGCCGTAATAAACGTCAACCAGAAGTGCGCGTAGCCCATAGATTTGTTCATCATGCGGCCGTACATCTTAGGGAACCAGTGGTATACCCCAGCGAACATACCAAAGATGGCGCTGAGCCCCATTACAATGTGGAAGTGCGCAACTACGAAGTAGGTATCGTGAACGTTTATATCTAACGCTGAATCACCAAGAATAACCCCAGTTAAACCGCCCGTTACGAACGTACTTACAAGACCTATTGAAAATAACATCGCAGGTGTGTACTGGATATTTCCTTTCCACAAGGTTGTGATATAATTAAACGCCTTTACCGCAGAAGGAATGGCGATCAACAACGTGGTAAACGTAAATACAGAACCAAGGAATGGGTTCATCCCTGTCACAAACATGTGGTGACCCCAAACGATAAAGCTTAAGAAAGCAATGGCTAAAATTGAACCAACCATCGCGCGGTAGCCAAAGATTGGCTTACGTGAATTGGTAGCTATAACCTCTGATGAAATACCTAGCGCTGGTAATAAGATAATATACACCTCTGGGTGCCCTAAGAACCAGAACAAATGCTGGTACAATACTGGTGAACCACCGCTATAGCTTAATACCTCGCCACCAATGAAAATATCACTTAAGTAAAAAGAGGTACCGATCAAACGGTCCATCATTAGCAATAATGCTGCACTCAATAATACGGGGAAGGAAAGCACACCCAATACCGCCGTTACGAAGAATGCCCATATGGTTAAAGGCAATCTTGTCATGCTCATCCCTTTAGTACGCATATTTATCACCGTAACGATGTAATTAAGCGATCCCAACAAAGAACCAACGATAAAGAATGTCATAGAAATCAACCAGAGCGTCATACCCGTTCCAGAACCTGGCATGGCCTGAGGCAACGCAGATAAAGGAGGATAAACCGTCCAACCTCCTGAAGCAGGTCCTGACTCAACAAATAATGAAGCGATCATGACGACTGAACTCAAGAAGAAGAACCAGTACGAGAGTGCATTCATGAAACCTGAAGCCATATCACGTGCACCAATCTGCAATGGGATAAGTAGATTGGAAAATGTACCTGAAAGACCTGCCGTTAGGACAAAGAATACCATGATGGTACCATGAATGGTAACCAGTGCTAAGTACATATTAGGATCCATCACACCATCTGGTGCCCATTTACCCAAGAAGAATTCTAAGATGGGGAAACTCTGTTCTGGATAAGCGAGTTCTAATCGGAAGAGCATGGACATCATAACACCCACAATTCCCATGATCATACCGGTAATCAAAAACTGCTTACCAATCATTTTATGGTCCATCGTAAAGATGTACTTCGTGAAGAAATTCTCCTTATGATGGTGCTCCATCAAATGATCCTGAAAGTGCTCGTTTTTTGTCGAAGTAGTTGACATAGCTTTTTTAATTACGTCTTAATTACAAAGTCTCAGCGACCGTTTTTTGTTCCTTGATCCATGCATTGAATTCATCTTCTGTTTCAACGATGATTTCCATTTGCATGTTGTAATGAGCTGCACCACAGATTTTGTTACACAACAATACGTAGTTAAACTCCCAGACGTCTTCACCTTTTGCCAAGCGAATTTCATTCACTTCAGCAACGTGATTTTTCACGTCCTTATCTTGGCGGATTTCAGCGGTGGTTTTGGTGGGTGTGAACTGGAAATAGGTTTTTGAACCCGGTACACAGTTCATTTGCGCCCTAAAATGCGGGAAAAATGCAGAGTGAATGACATCTTGTGATCGGAATTCAAATTTAATTGGCTTTCCAACCGGCAAGTGCAACTCTTTCGTAATGATATCATCCGAAGAGTAAGCATCTTTCGTATCTACACCAACGATATTAGCGCCGGCTATTTCATGCACTGTTGCATAACCTAATTGGTTATCTCCCCCACTATAACGCGCGGTCCAATTAAATTGTTGAGCGTAAAGTTCAATAACTATAGGTTCTTCTTCATTTTCGGGCATCATTAATCCACTCCATACATTAAGACCCCAAATGATAAGAACTGCAAGGAAGAGCGCTGGAACGACAGTCCAAAAAAGCTCTAGCTTATTGTTGTGCTCGTAATACACAGCTTTAGTGCCTTTTTTTCCTCTGTATTTATATCCGAAGTAAAATAGTATGGGCTGAACGATAAAGAACACAACATTAATAATGAGCATGCTCAAGTTCCACAAACTATCAATTTCTGAACCGTGCTCCGATGAAGGTGCAGGCAGACTATGGTAGCCCCAAGCCCAATACATAACCAACACACTAATAACAAAGCCCATCCCTACTAATAGGAGTAGCTTGCCCTGTGTGTCATTATCTTTTTCGCTGACCTGATTATCCTTACCACCTTGAATAGATGAGGAAATCTCAGAGATGCGCATCACCTGAACAATAGTCAGGACGGCGAGTACGATTAATACGATGATGGAAACTGTATTCATTATCTAAGTCTCTTTTTCGAATTATTGTTGGAAGTACTTTGACTCCGTTATCATTGGGTGATTCTTATGTAATAAAGGTGCCTTCGCTAGACTGCTCAGAACAACGATAATAAACAATCCTGTGAAGAATAAGATAGCACCCAACTCTAGTAAACCGAATCCGTAATGATCGCCTACCGTTCCTGGCATTATCATTACATAGTGATCCATGTAGTGTCCAACAAGCACGAAGAACGCTGCCATAACTACTGTTCCTGGAACCCGCTTAGCAGGACGGCTTAATACAGCCAAAACTGGCAGTAAGAAGTTCAACGTAAGCATGGTGAAGAAAGGCACTTTATATTGATCAAAACGTTGCATGTAGTACGTAACCTCTTCCGGGATATCCGCATACCAGATCAACATAAACTGAGAGAACCATAAGTAGGTCCAGAATACCGAGAATGCGAACATGAACTTACCTAGATCATGCATGTGGTTCTCATTAATCCACTCCATGTGTCCTTTGCCCTTGAGATAGAGCGTAATAAGAATTAATGCAGCGAAAGAGCTAACGAACATTCCCGCAAATGTGTACCAACCAAAGAGGGTTGAGAACCAGTGCGTATCAATGCTCATGATGAAATCCCAAGCAGAAGTTGAAGAAGTAACTGCATAGAATACTGTAAAGGCTGCAGCGACTCCGCGGTTTTTCTTCCACATCGCTACACCGTCACCAGAATCGGACAACAATGAATTTTTACGAAGCATTTTTGCTGCCCAGATCCAACCTACAGTGTAGACTATGGCGCGTATACTAAAAAATAAAGGGCTTAAGAAGCCTGTCTTTTCGGCTATAATTGCATCATAATTTGGGTGTCCTTGTACATCGATACCTTCTACCATCCAGTGGAACATATGATGAACATGTCCAAATCCTAGAAACGAAATGATTAAGATTACAATCAATGGAATCACGATGGCAAATGCCTGTGCTTCCATGACTCTTAACAATCCTGCTGACCATCCAGCCTGCGCCACATATTGAATACCCAAGAAGAACAACTGACCCAATCCTAAACCAAGGAAGAAGATCGCTGCCACATACAATGCACTCCAAGGACGATTCGCAATTTGATGCGCCTCATGTGCTGCATGCGCATCGTGTTCCAGTGCAGACTCAATCATTGCGGCATGTGCTTCACCTGGGTAATCATCGTTACCTGCATGGCCATGATCATCGTGCGATGCATCAGCGTGGTCATCGTGACCTGCATCAGCGTGGTCATCGTGGCCTGCATCAGCGTGGTCATCATGACTTGCATCAGCGTGGTGCTCAGTAGCATGACTGCTGTGCCCATGATCCGCTTCGTTAGAAGAAGATCCATTCAAGGCAAATCCAACGATCCAAAGGATAGCACCTACTACCGTAAGTGCGATTGCCAACTGTTTTGTTTTTGAACTAAACTCAAACATTCTCTTCAGCGGTTTTTATTCTTGATCTTCTCTAAGCTTCACAACGTAACGAACAATCTTCCAACGCTCGTCATACGTCAACTGGGATGCGTGCGATCCCATAATTCCTTTACCGTGCATGATCACATGGTACATAGAACCAGGTGTGATGTCGCGGTCTTTGTATGCTGGTACACCAAGGATTTTTTCCTGCTGCACCAAATTTCCATTACCGTCGCCCTTTTCGCCGTGGCAATTCACGCAGAAAGTGGTGTACAACTCCTTTCCTTCTTTCAATACATCCTCAGAAAGAAAAGACTCGGGCATCAATAACCCAGCTTTAGCAGCATCGTAACCTTCATTTGTGTTACTGTATTCGTAAGGATGGTAGCCACGCGGTACTGTTCCTTCCACTGGGAGCTGAGCACTCAATCCATTTGCGAACTGGTACGCAGGCTCGTAAGTCTCTAATGAAGGACTGGTGTACATATCGTCCATGTACGTATATCCAGGGGTCGTCTTATCAGCATTACAGCTTGCTAAAAACGCAGCTGAAGCTAAGAGTAGTAGTGTAGATAAACGCTTCATTATTAGTCTTCTAATTTTGAAATTTCCAATGCACCCAATTCCTGAAGTTTTGCAGTTAAAGCAGCCTCGTCGCCTTCCAACTCAACTTCCATTAAGAAGTGATCGTCAGTCGTACGAGGATCAGGATTTTGTGCTTTGGCGCCCGGATATAATCCGTTTACAGCGAAATAGGACCAACACATCAAGTGTGCAGCAAAGAATACCGTCAATTCGAACATAATAGGCACAAACGAGGGCATGTTTATAAACCAATATGCGTTTGGTTTACCACCAATATTTTGTGGCCAATCGGCAATCATTGTGTAATACGTCAACCAAGAAGCAAAAGACAAACCGATTAAGCCGTAGAAAAATGCCGCTGTACTCAAACGCGTTCTTTTTAGGCCTAAAGCTTCATCCAAACCGTGAATTGGGAATGGTGAGTACACTTCGCTGACGCTAAAACCGTTTGCACGGAGATCTTTAACCGCATCTAAAACGACATCGTCGTCGTTAAATAGTGCGCGTACGATAGGATTATGTTTAGTGTGCCCCATGTTCGTCGTGGTGTTTTTTAAAGTTTTCGCCAGAAGATTTTAGAATCGTCTTTAATTCTGCCTGTGCAATTACAGGGAACGTTCTAGCGTACAAAAGGAACAAGACAAAGAAGAAACCGATGGTTCCTACGAAAATACCAATGTCAACAAACGTAGGAGAGAACATTGACCAAGATGATGGCAAGTAATCTCTATGTAATGAGGTAACAATAATCACGAAACGCTCGAACCACATACCAATATTCACAACGATGGAAATGATAAAGGTGAATACGAGATTGGTTCTTAATTTCTTCGACCACATGAACTGAGGAGAGAATACGTTACACGACATCATTGCCCAATACGCCCACCAGTAAGGTCCAGTAGCCCTATTCAAGAAGGCATATTGCTCATATTCGACACCTGAATACCAAGCGATGAAGAGCTCTGTGATGTAAGCCACACCCACAATAGAACCTGTAACCATGATAACGATATTCATCATCTCGATGTGCTCTATGTTGATGTAATCCTCCATTTTGAAGATTTTACGCACGATCAAAAGAAGTGTCTGTACCATGGCAAAACCTGAGAAAATCGCACCTGCTACGAAATACGGTGGGAAGATGGTCGTGTGCCATCCAGGAATTACTGAAGTAGCAAAGTCCATCGATACGATCGTGTGTACTGACAATACAAGCGGAGTTGCAAGACCAGCCAACACAAGAGATACCTCTTCAAAACGTTGCCAATGCTTTGCTTTACCACCCCAACCAAATGAGAGTAGTTTATAAATGTGCTTTTGGATAGGGTTGATTGCACGGTCGCGAATCATTGCAAAATCCGGTATCAAACCTACATACCAGAATACAGTACTTACTGTTAGATAGGTAGAAATCGCGAACACGTCCCATAAAAGAGGCGAGTTGAAGTTGACCCATAGCGTACCGTACTGGTTTGGAATTGGCATTACCCAATACGCCATCCAGATACGACCCATGTGAATCAACGGGAATAAACCCGCCTGGATTACAGAGAAGATGGTCATCGCTTCCGCAGAGCGGTTGATGGCCATTCTCCATTTTTGACGGAAGAGTAAGAGTACTGCAGAAATCAATGTCCCTGCGTGACCGATACCTACCCACCATACAAAGTTGGTAATATCCCAAGCCCAATCAATGGTCTTGTTCAGTCCCCAAACACCAATACCGGTGCCGATGGTATATAGGATACATCCTACACCCCAAAGGAACATGACAAATGCGATAGAGAAGGCAATCCACCATGAACGTGGTGCTTTGGACTCTACCGGTTTAGCTATATCGTTCGTGATGTCTGAATAAGACTTGTCACCGAGGATAAGCGGATTTCTAACAGGCGATTCGTAATGCATGTCGCTTTCTTAATTTATTAGGCTCTGTTTCTAACTTTAGTCTGGTAGAAGATGCTAGGCTGTGTGCCTACTTCCTCAAGAAGGTGGTAAGCGCGTTCCTCTTGCTTGAGGTGACTTACTTCACTCTTAGGGTTATTTACATCTCCGAAAACAATGGCTCCAGATCCACAAGCCTGAGCACAAGCTGTAGTGAATTCACCGTCGGTTAATTGTCTTCCGTCTTTCTTTGCTTCTAGCTTACCCAATTGGATACGCTGAATACACAATGAACACTTTTCAATGACACCACGAGCACGAACCGTTACGTCCGGGTTCAATACCATTCTACCGTAGTCGTCTTGTGATGGGTTCACGTCTGTAAATTTGTCGTTCACCTGATAGTTAAACCAGTTGAAACGACGTACTTTATAAGGACAGTTGTTCGCACAGTAACGTGTTCCAATACATCTGTTGTAAGCCATATGGTTCAATCCCTCACGTGAGTGTACCGTTGCTCCTACAGGACAAACTGTCTCACAAGGTGCGTGATTACAATGCTGGCACATTACCGGCTGGAATACTACTGATGGACTCTCAGAAGGAACTTCCATTTTCGCGTATTTCTCGATCGCGCCTACACCTTCTTCCTCTGCAACCTCTTTGGTCATATCAGAAGAGTAGTAGCGGTCGATACGCAACCAGTGCATATCACGGTGACGACGTACTTCATCCTTACCCACCACAGGAACGTTGTTTTCCAGTGAACAGGCAACGACACAAGCACCACAACCTGTACATGAGTTCAAGTCAATAGACATGTTCCACATGTGCGAAGTTTCGTGATCTTGATCGTCCCACAAATTGGCCTCAAAAGAAGTAAGTGGGCCTTTGTAAGATTCAAAAGTTGGCTTTTCATTCCATTCTTTCGCATTACCAGATAAGAACGTAGGTAAGTTGATTTCATTCACAATCTTACGTCCCATCATGGTGTGGGCCAATTGGACCGAAGCGAAACCGTGCTCAACTTCAGTAGCAACTACTGTAGCCTCCGCGTAACTTACTGCTGGCGCCAGAAGTGAATTTGCATTCACACCGACATTGTTACCAACTTTACCCGCTTCCGTTCTACCAAAACCTACGGCAAGACCAATACTACCTTGCGTCTGACCGGGCTGAATCCAAACCGGTACATTTTCAAGTGTTGTGCCATCTACAGTAATGTTGATGGTATTACCATTCATTGAACCGTTGGATTGCGCTTTTACCTCTACTCCATAGGCGACTGCATCAGCTGCGCTCATCACCACGTAGTTGTCCCACGACAAACGAGTTACCGGATCAGGTAATTCGTACGTCCATGGGTTATTCGCATTTGATCCAGCACCCATACCTGCTTTGGTATACGTGTAGAATTCTAATCCTTTTAATGGCGCACTTACAGCAACATCACTCATATCCAGTGTGCCAGTAGCAACTTCTTCTATGGCGACGTCGGCAAAACCATCGTGCAGCAAGGCATTCCAAGCTTTCGATGAGTTTGCAGAAGTAGCACTTGCTTTTATGAGTTCAACAGCGCTTTCTGAACCACCTGCGAGTGTATTTACAATCTCGACTGCACTCTTGCTATCAAACAATGGACTAATGGTCGGCTGACCAACTGCATAGACACCACTAACTGGTGCTGCATCTGTCCAAGCCTCTAGATAGTGGCTCATTGGTAATGCAACTGCAGCTTTAGAAGCTGTTTCGTCCAATCGATCTGCAATACTAACCAAGCTTACTTTTTCTGCCAAAGACGCCATTGCTGAACTGAAGTGCAGCACATTCGTATCTAAGGTTACCACGCTCGTTACGTCACCCGATTTGATATCTTCAAGTAACGCTGCAAAATCGGTATCAGAACCTGATGCAGTGAAATCTAACCTTGAAGTGTTAAACGCTTCAGAAGCTAATAATTCATTTGTCTTTGCGGCCAATTTCTCAGCTGTTGCTGAATTCAAACCGTTCAATACTAATGAACCAGAACCCGCGGCAATTAATTCATTCGCGACACCTTCTACTGAAAGCTTGATGTCTTCACGCAATGCTGGAGCAGATACTGTAGCAACTCCTACTGCATTAGCGACCTTATTATATACATGAGCCAATACTGATTCGTATTCGCTCACTTTTGCTTTAATTCGTACATCTGCATTTGCGCCAGATAAAGACAATCCAGACTCTGCTTGAATGTGGCGCAACATATCACTACCCGGCTTACGAGCAGCGGCATAAGCGCTGTTTAAATTTTCACCGCCCCAATCTCCTAAGAAATCAGCGCCTACTGCAAAAACAAGACGTGCCTTAGCCAATTCAACTGTAGGCAAACCACGAACACCCGTTAGCGCTTCGTAAACATCGGCTCTATTGCTTTGGCTTACTGCATCAACACTAACATGACGTAATCCCAGTTTCGCAATAGCACTCTTTAATGCTGGAGAAATTACCGTTCTCGTTAGTAGTACACTATTTTCTGTCAGTAAAGACTGTGCTTTAGTGATGGCTTCCTTCCAAGAAGTGGCTGCCCCATCCATCATAGGACTGTGCATGCGTGCACCATCATATAAGCTCAAAACAGATGCCTGAACGCGCGCGTTTGTCGCACCGTTAAAGATGGCATCGTTGTTCGGTTCAATTTTGATCGGGCGGCCTTCGCGAGTTTTTACCAAAACAGAGGCGAAATCGTATCCGTCGTAAAGTGACGAGGCATAGTAGTTCGCAATACCTGGCGTTAAGCTATCAGGCTTAACCACGTAAGGAATACTTTCTACGATTGGCGCCTCACAAGCTGCGAGCGTTGCTGCTGCTGTTGAGAAACCCATGAATTTCAAAAAGTCACGACGGGACGTGCTGCTTTCAGCAAGCTCGTCATTACCTAAGAAGTCCGCCTGCGAAATCTCATTAGAGAATTCGTTTTGCGCGAGCTTTTCTGATAGTTCAGGATTGGATTGATCCTCAATTCCTCTCCAATATTTGTTGTTCTCAGTCATTGCTGTGCTTCTATTAGTAGTGACACTTACCACACTCTAAACCACCGATTTTTGCTGCAGTGATTTTTTCGCCGTGGTACTTTTCTGTTAATTCTTCGTGGAAGTCTTGGTAGTAACCGTTCTTCTCAAACTGAACCTCCGTCTCGCGGTGACAATTGATACACCAACCCATCGTCAATTCTGAGTACTGGTACATTTCTTCCATCGTCTCCACCGGGCCGTGACATTCTTGGCACTCTAGTTTCCCAACATTTACGTGCTGGCTGTGATTAAAGTAGACAAGATCCGGCAGGTTGTGAATACGCACCCATTTGATGGGTCGCTCTTCATAATCTTCAATGTATTCGCGATTTTCACCATCCCAGCCAATAGCCGCATAGATTTTCGCGATTTCTGGTGAACTTTCACCATCGTATTTTAAGTTCCCTGACGCATCGGTAATTTCCGAACCATCAACGTACATGTGACAGTTCATACATACGTTCGCAGAAGGAATACCCGAATGCTTTGAATGACGCGCTGAACTGTGGCAGTAGTTACAATCAACTTGATTCTCGCCAGCATGAAGCGCGTGAGAGAAGGCAATGGGTTGTTCAGGCTGGTAGTTCTGCTCTACGCCGATACCACTCATCCACCAATAGGCTTGGTTAAGGAACAACACGGTTACTACAATCGTAGCGACAGTAACAAAACCCTTGTTGTTGATCAAACGGCCCCAGAACCAACCCGCCTCATCGAGAATGGATACGGGATCCTCGCCTTGAACAAGACGAAGTGTATTCTTCATGCGAGCTAGAAGCATCACCATGACAAACAAAAGCAATCCTAAACCTAAGGTGATTTGCTTGCTGTAATCCTTCGATTCAACCACCACAGTTGTTCCGCCGGTAAGATCGCCGCCTGGAGGAACTGGTTTAACATCGCCCTCAATGGTGTATTGAAGAATGTCAAAAATGTCTTGATCGCTTAAGGTTGGAAATGCACTCATTACAGAGCCATTGTACTCTTCGAAGATTGCAATGGCATCTTCGTCTCCTGAAGCACGTAGTTCTGCGTTGTTACGGATCCATTTTGTCAACCACTCTTCAGAATACTTGTCTGTAACTCCCGTCAAAGCAGGACCTACAAGTTTCTTGTCTAGCTTGTGACAGCTTGCACAATTTGATTTGAAGAGCTTCTTCCCGTTCTTGGCATCGCCCTCGAAGGCTTGCAGGGTTGAGGCAGAGAATAAGAAAATAAACACCGCCAAAAGGGTACTTAATTTTCTGAATTTTGAGGTAGTGTACATATGAGGCCTATATATAGCTATTCAGTGTCGCGCAAAAATAATGTGCAGAGGCCACAAAAAGGTTGTAATTCAAGGGAAATTATAATTTAAATTCGTTCTAAATTAAAGGTTGATGATTACCATTCGCCTGTTTGGGACCGCGCAACCGTACTTTTGAAAAATATAAGGCTCGCTACTATGCTCCGAAAGTTGTTTCTTATCCTGTTAATTATCAATGCAATGCCACTAGTTTCTAGTGCAAAAATGGCAGAGTCACGCATGAACGATACGCTTGATATTCCCCTTGATTTAGATAGTGCCTACGCGCATTTTATCATGGAGGAACAAGGTGAATTTTTTGAAGGCTACACCATTCAGCTTTTCAGTGGAAATCGGGCGGGTGCAAACAAATTAAAAGGTGAAATAATTGCCAGAGGGAAATTCGACGCCGTTCGCTTGGTTTACCTCGCACCCAACTTTAAAATACAAATAGGTTCATTCCCTGATATAGGCAGCGCTCAGCGAGCTTTGGTGGAATGGAGGCTTCTTTATCCCGATGCGTTTGTTGTCAAAACCCAGGTACCCTGGTACCCTATTGAACTGCCTCAGGATGTTCCCGCAGATACAGTAAAAGTCGACGACGTAAATTCTCCTGAATAGAAGCGAAATATAGATTGATATCACCCCTGTGATAGTTCTTCGTTCTGATCAACCAGCTTCCTGGAAAGTGCGGTCGTTGAGCATAGACCACCCCATTCTCAATACGCGCGCCTGTGATGCCGGAAATAAGTGGTTCGCCATAGCGCACGAAGGCGCCTAAATTTTGATTGGATTCGGCTCGTTCTTCGCTCGTATTCCATAAAATAGGATTGGTCACCCCAATACAATTTTCATCCAATTTATTTTTAACCGTTGCACCCTCAGCATAGGTTCGCCAAGAACAAAAACAGCCGGTCTGGGTTTCGTCCCTACAAATAGGTATAGCAATTTTGCATTGGTCAATTGGCATACCTACTAAATAGGCTACAACTAATCGGTCCAGATGTGCTGAAGTTAAGTGACTGTTGATTAAATGCTCGAGGTGATCTGCACCCTGACTGTGTCCTGCCAATAAAAATGGAGTACCTGGACCGATTTCCACTAAAAATTGATCAAAAGCCGCTTTAACATCTTCATATGCGATGTGGTAAGCACGTGCCGTCGTCGGATTTGGTGCTACATTATAAACTTGATAGGCGGCTTGACGGTAATACGGCGTAAAAACTGGCCCTGCCACATTGAAGGCGGGCGCCTGATATTTAATAGGCGTGATTACAGACGCTTGGTACTCGGGGTCTGAAATATCGGCACTCCAACTTCCACCTTTTTCCGGAAAATGAACCGTTGGGTAGACGAAAAATACGGGAACACCGAATTGGTTCGCTTGTTGATTGGCTATTGAACTATCAGAATAATCTGCAAATTCCGGATGACTTGCCCAGGCTTCAAGCGACGTATAATCTGGAGCCGCGGTAACTTCTTCTTTCAGTGACAAACTCAACCCACACGAGGTGAGCATAAAAACCGCTACTAGCGCAGGCAAAATTCTGTGTGTTGCTCTCACTACGCTTTTATAGATACCTTCTCGCGAATGATTTGGGCCAATTGGTATGCAGGCAAAACACCGCTTTGTCGCCAAATCATTTCTCCGGACTGAAACAAAGTCAACGTAGGAACACCTTGAATACGCAAGGCTTCAGCCAATTGCTGGTTTTTATCCACATCAACCTTTAAAATCGTGACCGAATCTCCCATTTCATCTGCAAGCTCTTTGAGAATAGGTGCCATCATCTTACATGGACCGCACCATTCCGCAAAAAAGTCAATTAAGGTTGGCTTCGAACTGCCGACAATTTCTTTAAAGCTCGCCATAGTTTGGTTATTTCTCGATGGGTTGTTTGCGGGCCCAAGCGCCCATTCCACCCTCTAGATTATATACCGTTTTGAACCCCATGGACTTCATCATTTTTGCCGCTTGCCCGGAGCGATTTCCGCTTCTGCAATACACATAGACCGGCACATTCGGGTCTAGTTTAGCTAATTCCGCTTGAAAATCGTCGCGGTAAAAGTCAATTTGTGCAGCCCCGCGAATATGACCCATAGCAAACTCTCTGTCCGTACGAACATCAAGCAATAGACCTGTTTCCGCCGTATCTATGAGCGCCGCAAAAGCAGCTACATTCACATCAGCGTTCACTACACCTTCCGACTGAACGGCTGGCGCAGCTGTCTCTGGCTTCGATTGACAGCTCACAGCCCCTCCCCAAAAGAGCAGGGCGACTAAAGTCATGGGTACCGATCTAGCGCTCATGTTCATTACATTTTATGAATCATAACGTCGGATGCACCGCCGCCATTCATTCCATCGTCAATTCCCTTGGAAGCTAAGAACATGAGTGCTTGTCCCGAACGGCCGCCTGAACGACAAAACAACACAAGGGGACGGCTCATCGATTTAAACTCTTCCCAGCGCGCAGGTACTTCGTCTAAGGGGATATTTACAGCGCCTGGAACAGTTTCCATAGCTACTTCTCCTGGAGTACGCACATCTATTAATGTTGCTTCTGGGTGATTGATTGCTTCGTTAATTGTCATAATGATTGTATTTGACTTCAAAAGTAAGGCCGCTTAAATCAATGCAGCGGAACTAATATCACAGTTTACCAAATGATGATTTGATCCTCCTTTGCCTTAGCGAGTCCGCTATTCGTACACACGCCACCGAAGGCCTCTACGAATTCAGGCATATTGCTCATAGGTCCGTTCACCCTGAATTTACCAGGACTGTGTGGATCAGTAACGACTTGGTTCTTCAAATATTCTTCGCGACCGTGCATTTGCCAAACCTGTGCCCACCCCAAGAAGATGCGCTGCTTGTCCGTAAATCCATCAATGGGCGCCACCTCATTATCACCGCGGTGCTTTAAATACGCATGATAGGCTAAGGTCAAACCGCCCAAATCTGCGATGTTCTCACCCAAGGTCAATCGACCGTTTACGTTCACTCCTGGCAATACTTCGTATGCATCGTATTGTTCGGCCAATTTTGTGGTCAATTCATCAAAGCGTTTCTTGTCGCCAGCGGTCCACCAATTTTCTAAGTTACCATCTGCGCCATAGTTCGCACCTTGATCATCAAACCCATGTGAAAACTCATGACCAATCACACCACCGATCGCACCGTAGTTGATGGCATCATCAGCATCCGGGTTAAAGAATGGCGGCTGTAATATTCCTGCAGGGAAGACGATTTCATTGTTGAGAGGGTTGTAATAGGCATTGACAATGTGTGCACCCATGCCCCATTCATCTTTATCTACAGGCTCATCAAGCTTAGAAAGATTTTCTTTTGTGAAGTACTCGGAAAGGGACTTGCTATTTTCAAAATAGCTGGCTCGAGAAAGGTCAAGATCAGAAAGGTCTTCCCACTTGTCAGGGTATCCTATTTTATAGGTAAAGGCATCCAATTTTGCCAAGGCCTTCTCCTTCGTCGTGTCGCTCATCCACGTTAAACCATTAATACGGTCGCGGAAAGCCGCGCGTAGGTCTTCCACCATAGCTTCAACCTGTGCTTTACTTTCTTCAGGGAAATAACGGTCTGCGTAAAGATGGCCTAATTGGTCCCCTAGGGAACCTACGGCGCCTTGTGCACGCTTCCAACGTGGATTCATCTTTGGCACTCCACGTAGAACTTTGCTGTAGAATTCAAAGTTTAGCGTTTCAAATTCATCGTTTAAAATATTCGCTGCTGCATCTGCCACGTGCCACTGGTAATATTGCTTCCAAGTTTCTAAGCCCGATTTCGCGCAAGCTTCATTGAACCTGCTAAAGAACTCTGGGGCAGAATTGATCAACGTATCTGCGCGCACACCGACGGCATCTACATAAGCCGTGATAGGCATGTTCGGCGCAAGTGACTGCCACTGCTCAAGCGTCATAGGATTGTAACGCGCTACAGAGTTACGCATTTCCACGCGGCTCTTCATGGCCTGAGCTATGGCCTTCTCTAGGTTGTAAATAGCATCCACATCCCACTCTTTTCCCACTAACGCCGAAACTTTGGCGATATGGTCGCGGTACTGCTGCTGAAGCACTAAGCTTGCACTATCTTCTTTTAAATAGTAATCGCGGTCCGGCAATCCAATACCACTTTGACCAACATATAACGCATGCGCTGAGGAATTTTTAGCATCTGTACTCACGTACATGGAAAGTGGAGCACCAATTCCGTTATACTTATTCTCGCCCATCAACCTAAAAAGTTCCTCTAAAGAAGCGACACCAGCAACTTCTTCGAGGTAAGGCATTAATGGGGTTAATCCTGCTTCGTTTCGTGCTAGACTGTCCATGGCACTGGCAAAGAGGTCACCGATCAACTGTTCATCCGTACCTTTTTCATAGGTTCCTGCACTGACTTCTTCGAGGATGGTCTTTAGTCGGTGTTTGTTGGTCTCAATCAATTCATTGAATCTTCCCCAACGGGTTTCGGTTTCCGGGATCGGGTTTTCATCGATCCATCCGCCTGCGGTATGTTGGAAAAAATCCTCGCAAGGTGCGACCGAAGTATCTAAATAATTGACATTAAATGCGTCTGTAACTGAGGTTTGCTCTGGAGCTGTACAAGCCGCTATGACTAACGGCAACGCTAACAATACTTTTTTCATGCTCTGGGGTTTATACTTAAAGGCTTATGCCTGGCGTTTCCAAGTCTCGAAGGTAAAGGAATATTCGTGGTTTTCATCGGCCAAATGGTGTGCCGATGTGGTAAGCTCGAACGGGCTTTTGTCCCAATCCGGAAAATAAACATGTCCGTCTAAACTGGCATGAACTACCGTGATTTCAAGAACATCCAAATACGGGAGGGCCAATTCATATATTTGAGCACCGCCCACGATAAACGCATCGGCTTCATCTTTCACCAACGCCAAGGCTGCTTCAAGACTTTGTACAGACTCACATCCCTCAGCCTTGAAATCCGCTTGTCTACTGATCACGATATGACGACGTTTTGGCAAGGGCCGACCGCCTAAACTGTCCCAGGTCTTGCGGCCCATGATGATGGTTTTCCCGGCAGTATGACGCTTAAAGTGCTTTAAATCATCCGGTAAATGCCAGATGAGGTCGTTGTCTTTACCAATGACACGATTTTCGCCATAGGCGACGATTGCTTTCAATACCATTACACAGCAACTTTACCCGCAATGTGCGGATGCGGATCATATCCGACGATTTCGAAGTCGTCGTAGGTGAAATCAAAGATGTTTGTCACCGCAGGGTTCAATTTTAATTGAGGCAGCGCACGAAAATCCCGAGTCAACTGCAATTCTACTTGCTCAATGTGGTTGTTGTAAATATGAGCATCACCTAAGGTGTGAACAAAATCGCCAACTTCAAGATTACAAACCTGCGCCACCATGTGCACGAGGTACGCATACGAGGCGATATTAAAAGGTACACCCAGGAAGATGTCTGCACTGCGCTGGTACAATTGGCAAGAGAGCTTACCGTCAGCAACGTAAAATTGAAAGAATGCATGACAAGGCGGCAAGGCCATTTGATCTACAAATCCTACGTTCCATGCATTAACGATGATGCGGCGGCTGTTGGGATTGTTTTTGATTTGATCGATAACCTGCTGGATCTGGTCCACAGCTCCACCATTCGGTGCTGGCCAAGAACGCCACTGGTACCCATACACTGGACCCAATTCCCCCCACTTTGCAGCGAACGCTTTATCGGTAGCGACGCGTTCCGCGAAAGCGCGAATATCTTCGCCCTCAAAATCGGCACTAGTCTTATACGCTGCAAAGGGCCAATCGTCCCAAATGCGAACCTTATTTTGGGTCAAATATTCAATGTTCGTGGAACCCTGTAAGAACCACAAAAGTTCGTGCAAGATGCTTTTTACATGCACCTTTTTTGTGGTTAATAAGGGAAAGCCTTCCTGGAGATTAAAGCGCATCTGATGACCAAAAACACTTAGTGTCCCGGTACCTGTGCGGTCTCCTTTTTGCACGCCTTCTTTCAGTACGCGTTTAACAAGATCGTGGTATTGCTGCATGTAACAAAGATGGCTTTGCCGGACCGAATTACCACGCAAAGAACCAACGGGTTATTCACTGAGAAATCAACAAAAAAACCCATCCGCGAACGAATGGGTTTTAGAGTGCCCCGGGCCGGGATCGAACCGGCACGGACATTACTGTCCACAGGATTTTAAGTCCGGCGTGTCTACCAATTCCACCACCGGGGCTCCAACAAAAAACCCTCCCGTGCAGGAGGGTCTTCGAGCGAAAGACGGGATTCGAACCCGCGACCCCGACCTTGGCAAGGTCGTGCTCTACCAGCTGAGCTACTTTCGCGTTCGGGACGGCAAATATACAGCAGTAATTATTACTTGCAA
>Ga0209137_1000829_pt1 | contig 31479 bp, 29 predicted proteins | sample SaaInl5LU_22_DNA_FD_184642 | JGI IMG/M metagenome (GOLD analysis project Ga0209137, IMG submission 184642) | Marine microbial communities from expanding oxygen minimum zones in the Saanich Inlet - ESP_105LU_22_DNA (SPAdes) (version 2) | ecosystem: Environmental > Aquatic > Marine > Intertidal...
TTACGCGCTACTCAAGATGAAAAAATGACTTCGACAATGAAAGATTTTTGTGATTATTTTGCTGAAAAATTAGAGCTTGTAAAGAAATAATTTACCACTCATTTAATCGGTTTGAGTCTAATTTTAAAAAGATAAAAACCAAAATTGTAAAGCCCCAAAGTCCAGAGCCTCCGTAGCTAAAAAAAGGTAAAGGAATTCCAATGGTTGGAATCAAACCCATCACCATTCCGATATTAATTAGAAAGTGAGCAAACAGAATGCTAGCTACACTGTAGCCGTAAACCCTACTGAATTGTGATTTTTGTTGTTCTGAAAGATATACGATTCGTAAGATTAACATTACAAAGAGCAGAACCACTACACTGCTTCCAAAGAACCCCCATTCTTCTCCTACAGTGCTAAAGATGTAGTCTGTGTGTTGTTCTGGCACAAAATTTCCTTTGGTGCGTGTGCCATCCATAAACCCTTTCCCAAAAGTGCCTCCAGATCGAATGGCTTTCTCAGACTCATTGAGATTATAAGAAATATTCCGTTTCATGGCTTCTAGTTTTACGGGGTCTTTTTCTAATCGAAGCCAAAGTCCAATACGGTTTTGTTGGTGTTTTTGAAGGACATTATTATAAGCCCATTGTACCCCCAAACTCAAACCAATACTACATATTAGCAGTCCCAAAATACCTCTTATTTTTTTCTTTTTTCTCTTAAAAAAAAGTTGATAAATAAACAGTATTACTGCAACTGAAACACATACGTACAAAGCAGAAAACTTTAAAGTCGCAATTCCTAAAAATGCTACAAATACTGCAAATAAAAGATAATATTGAGGGATGCCTTCTCTGTAAAATACAAAAAATAAACTTCCAAAAACGAGGGTGCTTCCTGCATCATTTTGTAATAAAATCAGCCCCGCAGGAATACCCACTAACAGAGCAGCTCTTATCTGATCTTTTTGCTCTCTAATATTAGTTTGTAGATCGCTGATGTATTTAGCGAGTGCCAAAGCTGTAGCAAATTTAGCAAATTCACTTGGCTGTAAAGTCATCCCTCCAAAATCATACCACGAGATGGCTCCGTTTATTTGCTTTCCAAAAACAAACAAACCTAATAGTGATAGGATCGATCCTAGGTATATGATACTTGCAAAACGTTCATAGAATTTAGCTTCAAGAGATAATATGAGAATGATTAATACCACGGAACTTATTATAAAAAAAAGCTGCTTACCATATGGCTTGGAAATGTCTAAATAGGAAGTAAACTCTCCAGCTAAAGAGGCTGATAAAATATTGAAATATCCAAAAACCACTAACGCTGTAAACACAATTACAGCGACCCAATCTAATTGAAAACTATTGGTTCGATTCAGGTTCATTTGTCATTGATTTTAAAAGGTTTACCACTATAAGGCTTGAGGTATTCATCTTCTAAGCTTTTTTCGATCACTAACTTTTCCATACGCTTTAGAGTGACGTCACCTTTTATGTATTTTTCAATCATTAAACTTGCTATACGTCCAGCCCATCGTGAGCCGTAGTATCCGTTCTCAACTAGTATAGCAATCGCGATTTTAGGATCATCTTTTGGCGCAAAAGCTACAAATATGGAGTGGTCTGTGAGCTGTTGTCTTACGCCATCAATTTTAGTAAAATTTTCGGCAGTCCCTGTTTTTCCACAAATCTCTATCCCAGGAACTTTTAGAAAACTAGCCGTTCCTTTATTGTATACATTATGCATTCCTTCAATGATAGCATCATAATATTTGGGGTCAACAGATGTGTATTTTGGAGTCGTAAAGTTAGGGTCCATTTCTTCACCTTCAATTGATTTAATGATATGAGGGGTGTAATAGTGTCCCTTGTTTGCAATTGCTGCAGTCATATTTGCCAATTGAATGGGTGTCACTAAAATCTCTCCCTGGCCAATGGCATTTGAAATGATAGTAGTTGCACCCCATTGAAAATCTGGATACCATTTGTCATAATAATTTCCATCTGGAATGTTTCCTTTTTTTCCAACTGACAAATCATTTCCTAAGAAATTACCTAGCCCAAAACTTTTGATGTGATCACTCCAAACATTCATCGAATGAGATGTATTAGGATATTTTTCAACAGTCGTTCGAAACGCCATTGCAAAATAGGAGTTACACGAATAACTAATCGCAGAGTCTAAATTTCTGTAGCCTCCACCACAGTGACACTGCATGATGCGTTTGTTTTTCCCATAGATATATCTTTCCGTACAAATTATATTTGTTTTGGAAGTGATAACTTTTTCTTGTAAAGCTGTTAAAGCGACTAATAATTTAAATGGAGATCCTGGAACATGCATTCTTGTAAGCCCCTTGTCGATTAATGGTCTATGAATGGTGTCTAAGTATAGTTTTGTGTAGTTTTTGGAACGTTTGCGCCCAACTAATAAGTTTGGGTTGTATGAAGGTGCAGAAACTAGACTTAGAATTTCACCCGTACTTGGCTCGATAGCAACAATCCCACCAATCTTATTTTGCATCAACAATTCTCCATAGGCTTGAAGTTCGGAGTCAATACTGATTTCTATATCTTTTCCAGGTACAGGAAGCGTATCAAACGCCCCTTGTTTATAAGCTCCTATATCTCTGTTGTAAATATCTTTTTGGATGTATTTCACCCCCTTAACTCCTCTGAGTTTTTTTTCATACGAAATTTCAACTCCTTGTTTTCCTATCAAATCACCAATACGGTAGTAAGAATCTTTAGCAATTTCTTTGTTGTTTGCCTCAGCGATATACCCTAATACATTGGCACCAATGGAAGTTTGATAATCTCTCAATGAGCGTTTTTGAATATAAAACCCTTTGAATTTCCTCATTTTTTCTGAAAGAAAAGCATAATCTTCTTTTGAGAGGTGGCGTAAAAAAGGGGATGGAAGCCGTGGAGAATACTTCTTGGCTCGATTGTAAGATTTATTAAAAGTAGCCTTATCAATTTTTAATAAATCACAAAACAGTATGGTGTCTAAAGGCTCAACTTCTCTTGGAATTACCATGACATCATAGCTCGGTTGATTAGCGACTAAAAGACTGTCATTTCGATCGTAAATATAGCCGCGTTTTGGATAATGAAATACTTTTCGAATGGCATTGTCATCATCAATATCAAAAGTATTTGAAGTATGAATTTGTAGATAATATAAGCGTCCAGTAAAGCAAATACCAGTTAGAATGACCATTCCAAAAAGAAGAATTTTTCTCATGTCTCTTTTTTGCTAAATAATGAACTAAGTAGTAAAGAAAGTATCAGTGTAAAAATACTAGAATATACAGTTTGTCGGAGGATCAGAACGGTTTTGGTTTCATCAAAAATTACAAGTGAAAACAAAATTAAGTGATGAATGCCGATGAGCAATAAAAAGTAAATCAAACGCCTAGAGAAATCTGTATTGCTAAATTTTATAGACTGATAGTCAAATGCAGCTCCAAATGAAAATTTCAAAAAAAGTGGTCGGATATATGCAATTGCAACACTTGCTGCTGCATGGACTCCACCAGAATCTAAAAATATATCGATTGTGTAACCTAATAAAAAACTAAGAAAAAGAAACAACAATCGGTTGTTAATAACGGGGTATAATAGTATAAAAACGACATAAATATAAGGGTTTATTTCTCCTAGAAAATTAACATTGCTGCAAACGAGAACTTGAAGTAAAACAAGCCCTATAAAGCTCAAAATAGTTCTTAATACAATATTATTCATTGGAAATAATTAAGGTTTTAAGCTCGTTAATATCTGTGTTTTTAATGATGTAAACATGCTCTAGATTTTTCATATTATTGAACAATTTAACATCAATAATATATAGGTCTTTAGTATCGTTGAGATCGAAAGATTCAACACTTCCAACTGGGATATTAGGAGGAAAGGTGGAAGAGTATCCACTAGTAACAACAGTATCTCCGACTGACAACTTCACAAGATCCTGTATGTCTTTTAATTGAGTAATTTCAGGGGATTTGCCATCCCAACTCAAAGTCCCAAAATAATTAGTTTTTTTTAATTTAACATTAACCCGACTGTTTGTGTTTAAAACAGACAATACTCTCGAGTAGTTTTTTGAAGTTGCATCAATAATCCCCACAATGCCTTTGGAAGTGATTACGCCGTAATCTTCTTTAATACTATCGTTTTTCCCCTTGTTAAGGGTTAAATAATTATTAGGAAGCGCATAACTGTTTTTATAAACTAAACTTGGGAACAAGTCGTATTTGTATTCCAAAACAGAATCAACTGGGATGGAGTCTTTTTGATTAAAGACTTTGGTTTTCAAGCGATTGTTTTCTTCTAAAAGTAATCGGTTTTCCTGTTTTAAATTAAAATATTGAGTGATGCTATGAAAAGTGCCATAGACACTGCCGGTTATTTGATTGGAGGAGTTCAGGAATTTACTGCGATGGTACTCATGCGATTGAATGGTGAGTGATAATGCGTAAGAAAACAACAACAAAAACAAGACAAATGTTTTGTTTTTAATGAAGAAATTAAAAAGTTGTTGCATTACTTAAGAGCTATTTTATCAAGACACTTTTATATTTTGTAATATTTTTTAGAACAATTCCAGTTCCCCTCACAACGGCTCTTAACGGATCTTCAGCAATATATACTGGTAAGTCTGTCTTTTGTGACAACCGTTTGTCTAAGCCTCTTAACATTGATCCACCACCCGCAAGATAGATCCCAGTATTATAAATATCAGCGGCGAGTTCTGGAGGCGTTTGTGAAAGTGTTTCCATCACAGAGTCTTCAATTCTTAGAATCGATTTATCTAACGCTTTTGAAATTTCGCGGTGTGTAATCTGAACCTGTTTTGGTTTACCAGTCAACAAATCTCGTCCTTGAACATTCATTTCATCTGGCGGAACTTCTAAATCCTCTGTAGCTGCGCCAATTTGTATTTTTATTTTTTCTGCAGTGCGATCTCCAACATACAAGTTGTGCTGTGTTCGCATATAATAAATAATATCATTTGTAAACACATCGCCTGCGACTTTGACCGATTTGTCACATACAATTCCTCCAAGTGCAATCACAGCAATTTCGGTAGTTCCCCCACCAATATCAACTATCATGTTACCTTTTGGTTGCATGATGTCAACACCAATTCCAATTGCTGCTGCCATCGGTTCATGGATCAAGTAGACTTCTTTTCCGTTTACGCGTTCTGCGGATTCTTTTACCGCACGCATTTCTACTTCCGTAATTCCAGATGGGATACAAATGACCATCCTTAGAGAGGGGGTAAATAACTTATTTTTTAGAGATGGAATGCTTTTGATAAACAAACTGATCATTTGCTCGGATGCATCAAAATCAGCAATCACTCCATCTTTTAAAGGTCGAATTGTTTTGATGTTTTCATGGGTCTTTCCTTGCATCAAATTTGCTTCTTTCCCTACAGCAATAATTTTTCCAGAAACACGATCTCTAGCAACAATAGATGGACTGTCAATGACAACTTTATCATTGTGAATTATTAAGGTATTGGCGGTGCCTAAATCAATGGCTATTTCTTCAGTTAAGAAGTCAAAAAATCCCATATGCTAAAAAAATTTATAAAACGTATTAAAGTATTTTGCTGCTTTGTAAATGTACTAAAATAAACTTGAGTTTGAAAATAGCTTTTACTTAAATAATTTAGTGTTTAAAATGACGTGTTTTTGTAAACACCATTGCCATATTGTTAGCATTACAATAATCGATACTTAGCTGATCTTTAATACTTCCACCTGGTTGTATAACGGCTGTAATTCCTGCATTTTTTGCAATCTCTACACAGTCGGGAAACGGAAAAAATGCATCACTTGCCATAACTGCACCATTGAGTTTAAAGTCAAAAGAATTTGCTTTATGAATCGCTTGATTTAAGGCATCAACACGGCTAGTTTGTCCCGTTCCACTTGCAAATAATTGTTTGTTTTTCGCTAAAACAATTGTATTCGATTTTGTGTGTTTACAGATTTTAGAAGCAAATAATAAATCTTCAATCTCAGATTCGATTGGATTTGCAGTGGTTGCATTTTCTAAGATCTTCCGTTCGTCGGTTATCATGTCTTTTTCTTGAACCAACACCCCATTTAAACAACTTCTTACGCTTGTATCGGGGAGGCCAACGGTATTTTGGATTAATAGAATTCTATTTTTCTTTCCTTTCAATAGGGCTTCGGCATCAAAACTAAATGATGGTGCAATCACTACTTCACAAAACAAATTATGAATTTCTTCTGCAGTTGCTAAGTCAATTTCACTGTTAGATATCAAGACTCCTCCAAAAGCGGAAACGGGATCACCGGCTAAAGCATCTAAATATGCTTGATGTAATGTTTCTCTTTGGGCTACACCACAAGCATTGTTGTGTTTTAAAATGGCAAACGTTGGCGCTTCATGTTGAAATTCGTTTATAAGATTTACTGCAGCATCTACATCCAAAAGGTTGTTGTAGCTCAACTCTTTTCCGTGAAGTTTTGTAAACATGGCTTCAAAATCTCCAAAGAAATACCCTTTTTGATGCGGGTTTTCCCCATAACGAAGAACCTTACCTTGTGTTTCACTAATTTTTAACACCACTTCTTCGTTTTCACTATTGAAATAATTAAAAATAGCACTGTCGTAATGCGATGATATGTTAAAGGATTTAGTAGCAAAGCGTTTGCGGTCTTCAATTGAAATACTTCCTTCGTTCTCAGAAATGATTGCCAAGAATTCAGCATAATCATCTACTGATGATACACAAATTACGTCTTTATAATTTTTGGCAGCGGCACGAATTAAAGAAATCCCGCCAATGTCAATTTTTTCAATAATATCTTCGTTGCTAGCACCAGAAGCAACTGTTTTTTCAAATGGGTACAGGTCTACGATAACTGCATCTATTTGAGGAATTGAAAATGAAGTCATTTCTTCTATATCTTTTGCGTTGTCTTGACGATTTAAAATTCCACCAAATATTTTTGGGTGTAAGGTTTTAACACGACCTCCAAGAATGGAAGGATAGTCTGTGATTTCTTCTGCGGGCACCACTGTAATCCCTAAGTCATTTATGAATTTTTGAGTACCTCCAGTGGAGTATATGGTCACCCCTTGTGCGTTAAGTTTTTCAACTATTGGTGCTAATCCTTCTTTGCTGAATACGGATATTAGGGCGGATTTGATTGTTTTATTTTGGCTCATTATGAATTCTAAAAAAAATTAAAAAACAAAAGTAGGTAATTATGAAAGAAAAATAGAGTTGAAGCTCCTCTAAAAAAAAAGGTTTTTTCAACCGATTTGTTGAGTTATCAACATCTACAAAATTGCAGCAACAGATTGACATACAAATTCTAAGAAACGTTCATCTTGTTTTGTAAATGGATCCGCCGTATTTGAATCAATATCAATTTGTCCAATATTTTGACCTTCTACAAATAATGGAATGACAATCTCAGATTTAACGGAAATACTACACGCTATATAATTATCCTGGGCTTTTACATCTGGAACCACAAAGTTTTGATTGCTAATGGCGACTTGCCCACAAATACCTTTCCCAAACGGAATAATAGTGTGATCAGTTGGTGCTCCTGCATAGGGGCCAAGTTTCAATTCTTCTTTGTGGCCGTTTCTAAAATAAAAACCAACCCAATCATAATGAGGTATCTCAGCTTTTAATAACTCACAAATCGATTGTAAGATGTGATTTTTTGAATCAGAACCAGAAATTATGCCTACTATTTTAGGCTTTAAAGCATCGAAAATCATGAAAATAATATTTCTACAAAAATATCATTTATCTGGTAAAAACGGCTTAAAACTGACTATATTTGTGTTAATTTTTTGATAACTAACTGTGTGAATTGCCAGTGTTTTGTTAGCTTTGTTTTATGAAGAAATCAGTACCTCATAAAGTTTTTTCAATGGCATTAGCACTTTTAGTGCTTCTGTCCACTTTTTCTTTTAAAATGGAAACCCATTTTTGTGGGTCTAATATTGTAGACATTGCTGTTTTTTCAAAAGTTAAATCGTGTTGTGATTCCTCAAAAAATACGGCTTCTCAACTTCAGTTTGCCAAAAAAAACTGTTGCAATAATAAGGTCATTTCTGTAGACGGATTAAAGCAGTTTAAAGTTGTGCCGCTTTCAGTTGAGCTTCCAGTTGAAAAAGTTTTTATAGAAACTTCAGTATTTAATTTCGAATCTATCATTTATACGTCTTTAGCCGAGGGATATTTTCATAACTATGTTCCTCCAGAACTAGAGTTTAATTTTCAGATTCAACACCAAGTTTTTTTGATTTGATTTAGTAATAAAGCATGACCTATTCATTTAATTTATGCTTAGAGTCAAAGCCTCTTTACTTTACTAATTTTAAATCTAATTACAATGAAATCTACACTATATCTTATTTTATTGCTTCCATTTTTAATTTCTTCACAAGGTAAAATTGAAGGGATGGTGATGGAAGTTGACTCTCAAAACCAGCAAATTCCTTTGCTCGGTGCCAATGTTTTTTGGCTCAATACGACTATTGGAACCATTACTTCAGAAGACGGAATGTTTACCTTGCCATATGAACCCTCTTACAAAAAGCTGGTGATTAGTTTTGTCGGGTACAAAACAGATACGCTTACCGTAGACAGTCCAAAAATGATTCATCATTTATTAAAAGCTTCTGAGGATTTAGGAGAAGTAACCTTGTCTGCACGTAAAAAATCCTCAGCAACTTCTTTCCTGACTTCTCAAAATATATCTACCATTAGCAGTAAAGAACTTTTGAAAGCAGCCTGCTGTAATCTCTCCGAAAGTTTTGAAACCAACCCTTCTATTGATGTCAATTTTACGGATGCTATTTCAGGAACAAAACAAATTAAAATGCTTGGTTTAACAAGTCCTTACATTTTAATTGCTACAGAAAATATCCCATCAATTCGTGGGGCATCACAAGCGTATGGATTGAGTTTTATTCCTGGAACTTGGGTAGAGAGTATTCAAATCACTAAAGGAGCTGGAAGTGTCGTCAATGGATTTGAGAGTATTGCCGGACAAATCAATACTGAGTTGGTCAAACCGACCACAGACAATAGAATATTTGTCAATGCCTTTGGTTCTTTGAATGGTCGAACAGAACTTAATACCCACTATAACACTACACTTTCTGACAAATGGAGTACAGGATTGTATGTGCATGCAAACAACAGATCGCAGAAATTTGACAGAAACAACGATTCATTTTTAGACATGCCCTTATCTAAGCAGTTAAATATCATGAACCGTTGGCAATATTCCAACCTCCAAAAAGGGTTAATCAGTTTTTTGAATGTTCGTTATTTAACAGACGAAAAGCAAGCAGGTCAACTTGATTTTGATCCTCAAACAGATCGGCTTTCAACCACTGTTTGGGGAAGTAAAATTGCAACTAAACGTTTTGAAGTTTCTTCGAAGTTTGGCTACGTCAACCCCGAAATTCCATACCAGAGTTTAGGACTTCAGATATCATATAGTGATCATGATCAAGCGTCTTATTTTGGGTTAAATCAATACGACATACGTCATAAAAGTTTATACTCAAATTTAGTCTACAATTCTATTATTAGCGATTCTAGACATAAAATAAAAACAGGTCTCAATGCAACTTATGACGATTATAATGAGAGAGTAGGTATGGATTTTTACGATCGAAATGAGCGTTCAATTGGAGGGTTTTTTGAGTACAGTTTTGATAATTTAGAAGCTCTTAATTTAACCGCAGGAATCCGATTAGATCATCATAATTTGCTAGGGACTTTTGTCACACCAAGATTACATGCACGCTATACTCCTTGGGAAAAATCAGCTTTCAGAATATCTTTTGGACGGGGTAAACGTGCAGCAAACATTTTTGCAGAAAACCAAAAACTCTTTGCAACGTCCAGAACGATTAATATTCAAAGTACAGCTGGAAATATTTATGGTTTAGAGCCTGAAATTGCGTGGAACTATGGCGTGTCTTTTTTACAAGGATTTACGTTGTTTGATCGAAAAGCAGATCTTACTTTGGATTTTTATCGAACTGATTTTCAAAATCAAGTGGTTGTTGATTATGAAAACCCCTATGAAGTCAACTTTTATAATTTGGAAGGTTCTAGTTTTGCCAACAGTTTCCAAGTGGAATTTAGTGTGAATATTTTGGACCGTATGGATTTTAAAACAGCTTATAAGTTTTATGATGTTAAAACCCAATACAAATCTGGCAAACTCAATAAACCTTTAACTTCCCAACACCGAGTATTTGCAAATCTCTCATTTGAAACAGCTAAAACTGAAAAGCAAGGTATATGGAAATTTGACACCACCTTTAATTGGTTTGGTAAGCAACGATTTTCATCAACCTCTACAAGCCCGGAAGCTTTTCAGTTGCCGACCTATTCCCCAACCATTTCTACATTAAATGCACAGGTTACAAAGGTTTTTTCGGATGCTTTTGAGCTCTACGTTGGAGCAGAAAACATAACCAACGTAACTCAAGAAAACCCAATTTTAAGTTCAGAAAACCCTTTTGGTTCAAATTTTGACACTACATTTGTATACGGTCCCATATTTGGAAGTACCTATTATACTGGCCTACGCTATAAATTAAATTAATAAATATAAACACAAACATTATGAAAAAATTTGTATTATCACTCACCATTTTATGCATGAGCACTACGAGTTTTGCTCAAAATAAAAATGCAAAAGCATCTATTGAAGTGGACGGCGTTTGTATGATGTGTAAAAATCGTATTGAAAAAGCGAGTCTTAAAACAAAAGGAGTGAAATCTGCTGTTTGGGATGTGGACACACATGAATTGAGACTTATTTTTGATGAAAATAAAACAGATCTCATAAGCATACAAAAAAACATTGCTGGCGTTGGTCATGATACCAAAGAATTGAAGGCAACTGATGAAGCCTATAACGGTGTTCATCCGTGTTGCAAATACCGAGAAGATGAGGTTGTAAAAGAACACAATTAAAAATAAAAAAAAGCTCCTGAATTAACGTTCAGGAGCTTTTTTTATGGTTCTATGTAGTGATAATTACATCATTCCAGGCATGCCGCCACCCATTGGAGGCATTGCAGGAGTATCTTCTTTAATATCAATTAAAGCACATTCTGTTGTGAGAATCATACCAGCAACAGAAGCTGCATTTTCTAAAGCGACTCGCGTTACTTTTTTAGGATCAATAATTCCAGTTTTGAGCATGTCTACATAAGCATCGTTTTTGGCATCGTATCCAAAATCGCCTTTACCTTCAAGGACTTTGTTAATCACTACACTTCCTTCGCCACCAGCATTTTCAACAATGGTTCGTAAGGGAGCTTCAATAGCTTTTGAGACAATTTGAATTCCTGTAACTTCATCTAAATTGGCAGCGGTTAGTTTTTCAAGTGTTTTTTGAGCTCTAACAAGGGCTACACCACCACCGGCAACAATACCTTCTTCAACAGCAGCTCTTGTTGCATGAAGGGCATCATCCACACGGTCTTTCTTTTCTTTCATCTCAATCTCACTGGCAGCTCCTACGTACAAAACTGCTACACCTCCTGCTAATTTAGCCAAGCGCTCTTGTAGTTTTTCTTTGTCATAGTCGCTTGTAGTGGTTTCTATTTGAGCCTTTATTTGATTCACGCGGGCCTTGATCTCATTAGCTTTGCCAGCACCATTTACAATTGTTGTATTGTCTTTGTCAATGGTCACTGTTTCGGCAGTTCCTAACATGCTCAAGTCTGCATTTTCTAAAGAAAATCCGCGTTCTTCTGATATGACAGTGCCTCCAGTAAGGATAGCGATATCTTCGAGCATTGCTTTGCGACGGTCTCCAAACCCTGGAGCTTTTACCGCAGCAATTTTAAGACCTCCTCTTAATTTGTTAACGACTAAGGTCGCTAAGGCTTGACCATCTACATCTTCAGCAATAATTAAAAGCGGACGTCCAGATTGAGCAACAGGTTCCAAAATTGGAAGTACTTCCTGCAGGTTAGAAATCTTTTTATCAAATAATAAAATATAAGGGTTTTCTAGATCGGCAATCATTTTATCGGCATCGGTCACAAAATATGGGCTTAAGTAGCCTCTGTCAAATTGCATTCCTTCTACAACATCTACATAGGTATCCATCCCTTTTGCTTCCTCTACAGTTATAACCCCTTCTTTGCCCACTTTTCCAAAAGCTGAGGCGATAAGTTCGCCTATTGTATTGTCATTATTGGCAGAAACAGATGCAATTTGTTGAATTTTCTCAGACGAATTTCCTACTTTTTTTGCCTGTTTTTCTAAATCAGTGATGATGGATGAAACCGCTTTGTCAATTCCACGTTTCAAATCCATAGGATTTGCTCCGGCAGCTACATTTTTCAAACCTTCTTTCACAATAGCTTGTGCTAAAACGGTTGCCGTTGTAGTCCCATCTCCAGCCAAATCGTTGGTTTTAGAAGCAACTTCTTTGACCATTTGAGCACCCATATTTTCAAGAGCATCTTCTAACTCAACTTCTTTTGCTACGGAAACTCCATCTTTAGTCACTTGTGGTGCACCAAAACTTTTGCTGATAATTACGTTACGACCTTTAGGTCCTAAGGTTACTTTTACAGCATTTGCGAGTGCATCAACGCCACGTTTCAATCCGTCACGTGCGTCTATATCAAATTTTATGTCTTTTGCCATTTCTTTTTAGTTTTAAAAATTAAACAATTGCAAGAATATCACTTTCTCGCATGATTAAATAATCCGTTCCTTCGAGCTTGAGCTCTGTTCCTGCATATTTTCCGTAAAGCACTGCGTCACCAACTTTTACAGTCGTTGGCTCCTCTTTAGTTCCTTTGCCGACGGCTACCACCGTGCCTTTTTGAGGTTTCTCTTTTGCATTATCAGGGATAATAATTCCAGAAGCGGTTTTTGTTTCAGCTTGCAGTGGTTCTACAAGAACTCTGTCTGCTAATGGTTTGATGTTTAAAGCCATATATTTTAATTTTTAGTGTTCTTAAATTCTTCAATTAACTTTCTAAAAGTGTGCCAATCTATCGAAACTGACAAACTTTCAGAAACAAAAAATGTCAACGTATGAACGTTGACATTTCGTAACTTTTAAAGACATTTCTTTTATTCTGATTCCGTTGTTTCTTGCGTTGAACCTTCTTCAGTTGGGGTCTCTTGTACTGGAACTGAAACAGGTTGAGACGTTGCTGGTGCAGCATCCAAATCTAATGCCTTAGATTCTTGACTGTTGTCAGGGCTTACGATAGCGATGTTTGACACTAAAATAAGGGCCAACAATAATGTTGCGAGTGCCCATGTACTTTTGTCTAAAAAGTCTGATGTTTTTTTAACACCACCAACTTGTTGTGTTCCACCACCTCCAAATGAAGAAGATAACCCTCCACCTTTTGGGTTTTGAACCATAATAACAACGACAAGTAGAAAAGCTACGATGACGATAAGAACTAGAAATATTGAAAATGTACTCATTATAAATTATTTTTTTCTTGTAAGACTTTTATTGCTTGAATTTGGTCTGCAAATAAACTACTTTTTTCTGGATATTTCAAACTTAAAATTCGGTAAGACTGTATAGCTTTATCATAGTTTTTTTGCTCCACATAAATTCTCGCTAAAGTTTCGGTCATTAAATCCTCTGTTTCAAATACAGAATCTTCTGCAATATTAATGAGTTTAGAGTGTTTGTCTAGAGGTTTTAACTTAGGTTTGTTTGAAATAAATGCATCTATAAGTGCAAATTTCTCGTCGCGACTTGAGTCTTCTTCAGAGTCTGATGCCTCAGAGCGATCAATAGGTTTTTTTTGGGTTAATCGAAGCCATTCCGAAAATGAAAAGGTTTCAGTTTTATCAAATTGAAAAGGCTTTCCAAGTTCTAGTTTTGATTCATAACTGTCTTCGGTTGATGAAGTACGCATTGAAATGTCCTGAAATTCTTGAACCTTAATTGTTTTTATCTGATCAAAATTTTGTTTGATGTGAGTTGAAATGTCATTTTGTAAAAACACTTCAGAAGTGATAAAATCAAATAATACTGTGCGATCAGTAGTATAAGCAGCGGTCATTTTAAGTTCCTGATTGTACTTGAAACTCCCAGAGTCTTTTAAGCCTTTTAAGTAGATGGCTCTAGCCGATTGAAAATATGGAAACTCCTCAATAATTGCGGATACATGGCTCACTTGATCTTTGTTTAAAGCTGAAGGGTGGTGTAAGAGATATGTAAAGTCAGAGGTATTCATAAATTTACCAATTGGCTAATGATGCATTTATAATATCTTGTGTGATGCGTTCAAAAATTTCTTCTATGGCCGTTGTTTTCTGCGAACCAATCAGTTGTGCACTTCCTGCATAATCATAAAAAAAGGAGAAGCGCTTTTCAAAATCAGCATCTTCATCATTTGAGTTTGTAAAAATCACATTTACACTAATTGTTAATCTGTTTTGGGCGGCTGTGTTGCTAGAAGTCGCTGTCGTTGGCGAAATTCTATATTCCACAATTTCCCCTTCATATACAATGTCTCCATTCGATTTAACAAGGTCTAAGTTGGTTTGATTTAAAATCAAATCTTGAAGGGCTAATGTAAAATCACGTTCAATTCCTGGCTCAATCAGTGCTGCAGTATTTTGAAAATAATTCACCTGAAAGGTTTTTGTGTCTGAACTCAAAGAAATCCCTGTAAAGGAGTAAGCGCCACACCCAAGAATAAGGGTCAAAGCACTGGTCATTAAGCTGTATTTAAAAACTTTAAAGGTCATATTGTTTTATTTTTCGATATAGAGTGCGTTCGCTAATCCCCAATTCATCTGCTGCTAATTTACGCTTTCCTTTGTGACGTTCAAGGGATTTTTTAATTAGTTCTAATTCTTTATCGTGTAGAGACAAGGTTTCTTCTTGTTCTTCTTGTTCTTCGACCGCATCAATATAAGTGAATTTTTCTTCAGTATCTTTGACTATTTCAACAATATTTTCTTCTTGTTTCTTGGAAGGAAGTGCTAAAAATTTTGATTCTTCTTCGGATTCTAAAGTATCTTTCTTGTTATATATTTTTTGAATTAACCCTTCGTTGTCTTTTTGAACATCACTGAGGTTGTCGTTTTGCATCAACTTCATGGTCAGTTTTTTGAGGTCGTTCAAATCACTTTTCATGTCAAATAAAACTTTGTATAAAATTTCTCTTTCGGTACTAAAATCGCTTTGGTTTTTATTTTTCCCTTGAACTGTTGGGAAATTCCCTCCCATATTTGGTAAATAGGTTTTCAAGGTCAAGACATCAATCATTCTCGAAGGTTCTAATACAGAAATTTGTTCTGCTACATTTCTGAGCTGTCTCACATTTCCACTCCATCGGTAATTGATAAGTGCTTCAATGGCTTGTTCATCGAGTCTAATGGTGGGCATTTTATATTTTAAGGCAAAATCACTCGCAAACTTTCTAAATAATAAATGAATATCGTCTTTTCGATCGCGAAGTGGTGGCATTAAAATCTCAACGGTACTCAATCTGTAATAAAGATCTTCACGAAATTTCTCTTTTTCAATAGCCTCAAACATATTCACGTTTGTAGCTGCTACAATTCTAACATCTGTTTTTAAAACGGCACTAGACCCCACTTTTATAAACTCTCCGTTTTCTAGTACACGAAGCAATCGAACTTGAGTGGTGAGCGGAAGCTCCCCAACTTCATCCAAAAAAATGGTCCCACCGTTAGCAACTTCAAAATAGCCAGATCGGCTTTGGGTCGCTCCTGTAAAAGCACCTTTTTCATGTCCAAAAAGTTCACTGTCAATGGTGCCTTCTGGAATGGCGCCACAATTGACGGCGATATATTTTCCGTGTTTTCGATGGGAAAGTTGGTGTATTATTTTAGGAATACTTTCTTTTCCAACCCCGCTCTCTCCAGTAACTAACACCGAAATATCTGTCGGTGCTACTTGAACGGCTTTTTCAATAGCACGATTTAAGCCTGTATCATTTCCAATGATACTAAACCGCTGTTTTATAGATTGAACTGTTTCCATAATTAATTATTTTTAGAGTATCCAACGGCCTCTCCAATGAGGGTGGCACTTGTACAGTTGTTGATTTTAACCAATACAAAATCTCCTATTTTATAGTTTTCTTTTGGAAATACTGCAACTGTATTTTGTGCGCTTCTTCCAGACCATTCGGAAGTAGATTTTTTGGACTCTTTTTCTATTAGTACTTCTACTGTTTGATTCAAGAATTGTTGCGTTCTGTATAAGCTATGCGCTCGTTGTAGCTCAACCACTTCGGCTAGGCGTCTTTTTTTAGTTTCAAAAGGAACATCGTCTTCGAGCTTTCTTTCGGCCATCGTGCCTGGACGTTCGGAATAGGCATACATGTATCCAAAACTGTACTTAACAATGTTCATTAAACTCAAGGTGTCTTTGTGGTCTTCTTCAGTTTCAGTAGGGAATCCACAAATCATATCTTGAGAAATTGTGCAATCTGGAATAATATTTTTAATCTTGTTGATTAAATCAATATACTCTTGACGCGTATGTTGACGGTTCATTTCCTTCAAAATTCGATTGCTTCCACTCTGAACAGGAAGGTGTATGTGATTACATATATTTTGATGTTTAGCCATCGATCGGATCACGTCCAAGGACATGTCTTGCGGGTTGGAAGTCGAAAATCGGATCCGTATTTTAGGATATGTTTTAGCGCAGAGGTCTAAAAGTACCGCAAAGTCAACAGCCGTTGCTTTTTGCATGTCGGTTGCCTTTGTAAAATCTTTTTTTAGGCCTCCTCCATACCATAAATAACTATCTACATTTTGTCCTAAAAGAGTGACCTCCTTAAACCCTTTGTTCCATAAATCACTGATTTCTTCCAAAATACTTTGAGGGTCTCTACTGCGTTCACGCCCTCTTGTAAAAGGCACCACACAAAACGTACACATATTATCGCAGCCTCTTGTGATGGATACAAAAGCTGTAACTCCATTTGTATTCAGTCTTACAGGAGAAATATCGCCATAGGTTTCATCTTTTGAAAGAATAACATTCACGGCACTTCGTCCTTCGTTTACTTCCGAAATTAGGTTGGGAAGGTCTTTATAAGCATCAGGCCCTACAACAAGATCCACGATTTTCTCTTCTTCCAGAAATTTGCTTTTAAGGCGTTCCGCCATACAGCCCAAAACACCTACTTTCATTTTTGGATTGATACGCTTAACGGCATTGTATTTTTCGAGTCGTTTACGAACCGTTTGCTCTGCTTTGTCTCGAATCGAACAAGTGTTTACTAATACCAGATCGGCCTCTTCCAAAACGGGAGTGGTATTGTAGCCTTCATTAGATAGGATGGACGCTACAATCTCACTGTCACTAAAATTCATAGCGCAGCCATAGCTTTCTATGAACAGTTTTTTTGTGTTTTCAGCTTTTGGGGTAATGGCTAGTTTAGAGCCTTGAACTGATTCGTTAATTGTTTTCTCCATATAATTTCTAATATCCATTGAGGGCAATTAGTGTGCAAAGATACAATAATTTTATTTTTTATGACAAAGTGTCATGATTTTAGTATTTTATTTTGATTTTACAAAACAATCCACTTTATTTGATCATTAATTGTCCCTTTAAACCTCAATATTATGCTTTCACTTCAAACGATATTAAACAAAATTCAAAACTCTAACTCCATAGATTTCGGAGACTTATTTAATGAAACTCTAGGAGTATTCAAAAAAGTATGGGTTCAAGGATTGTTGCTTCAGTTGTTTTCGCTGAGTATAATGATCCCGTTTATTATTGTATTCTATATTCCCTATTTCAGTCTTATAATGGAGTCCACGAATAACCAAAGTTTGGGCTACAATGAATTTAATAAAGCTCTTTTTGAAGAACTTGGTCTGTACATGATATTAGCGTATTTGAGCATTTTTGTATTAAGTATTGCATCCTCTATACTATATTTAGGCTTTTACAGGATTGTAAAAGAAATGGACCAAGGAAATCCTTATGCTGTTTCTGATTTCTTTTATTTTTTTAACAGCTCTCGTATAGGGAAATCCGTAGGCCTATTATTAGCCTACTTTGGAATTTCTGTTTTAGCAGCATTGCTCTGTTTTTTACCTTTAATTTATGCAGTAATTCCTTTAATGTTTATGTTTCCAGTTTTTGCTTATAATTCTCATTTGACAGTTTCTGAAATCATTAAAGTCGCCTTTGCACTTGGAAATAAAAAATGGGGTATTTCTTTTTTAATACTCATCTTGAATGTAATTTTATTATATGCTGTTTCTTTTGTCACTTGTGGTCTAGGATCCTTGTTTGTGAGTTGTTTTTTATACTTACCTCAATATATTATTTATAAAAAAGTTATAGGATTTGACATGCCTGAATCGGAATCACAAACGATTGTGTAACAACTTTTTAAGTCAAATTAGAACTTCATTAAAAACGACTGTAAACTACAGTCGTTTTTTGATTTGTAAAAAAAATAAGAGAAAGAAATAAAAAAATTAATCTACATTTGTACCTCTCTAAAAATATGATATGGCTAAGAATTTAGTGATTGTTGAGTCTCCTGCTAAGGCAAAAACTATAGAAAAATTTCTAGGAAAAGACTTTAAAGTTGAGTCTAGTTTTGGGCACATCGCGGATTTACCTTCTAAAGAACTAGGGGTAAATATTGAAGGTGATTTTAAACCTAAATATGAAGTTTCAACCGACAAAAAAACGGTAGTAAGTAAGCTAAAAGCATTGGCAAAAAAAGCAGAGGTAGTTTGGTTGGCAAGTGATGAGGATAGAGAAGGAGAGGCAATTGCATGGCATTTAGCAGAAACTCTTAAGCTAGACAAAGCCAAAACGAAGCGAATTGTTTTTCATGAAATTACAAAAACCGCTATTGAAAAAGCGGTCAAAACACCTCGTAGTATTGATTACAATTTAGTAGACGCACAACAAGCACGACGCGTTTTGGATCGAATTGTGGGGTATGAACTGTCTCCAGTCTTGTGGCGTAAAGTAAAAGGAGGGCTTTCAGCAGGACGTGTCCAGTCGGTTTCTGTTCGATTAATTGTGGAACGCGAACGTGAAATCCAAAAATTCCAATCACAAGCTACTTTTAGAATCGATGCAGAATTTACCACATCAAAAGGACAAGTATTTAAAGCAAAACTTCCTAAATCATTTGACAGCGAGGCTGCTGCAAAAGCGTTTTTAGATAAAAATAGTGATGCTGCCTTTTCAGTATCAAACTTAGAGAAAAAGCCTGCAAAAAAATCACCAGCTCCACCTTTTACAACCTCTACACTACAACAAGAAGCTTCTCGTAAATTGTATTTTTCGGTGAGTAAAACAATGAATATGGCCCAGCGACTTTATGAAGCGGGATTAATTACATACATGAGAACTGACAGTGTAAATCTTTCACAAGAAGCTCGAAATTCAGCGGCTCAAGAAATTTCATCTTCTTACGGTGACACCTACAGCAAGTCTCGAAATTTTAAAGGAAAATCAAAAGGAGCTCAAGAAGCACACGAGGCCATTCGCCCTACTAACTTTTCTGCCCATTCGGTTAATATTGAAAGAGATCAAGCACGTTTGTATGATCTTATTTGGAAGCGTGCCATAGCCTCTCAAATGAGTGATGCACAATTGGAGCGCACCAACGTAAAAATCAACACTCCTAATCACAACGAAACATTTACTGCAAATGGAGAGGTGATTAAATTTGATGGATTTTTAAAAGTATATCTTGAAGGGACTGATGATGAAAATTTAGAACAAGAAGGGATGCTTCCAGCGATGACACTAAATGAAGTCTTAGCTAATAATTATATAACCGCTACGGAGCGTTTTTCAAGACCTCCATACAGATACACTGAAGCATCTTTAGTGAAAAAATTAGAAGAATTAGGAATAGGAAGACCTTCTACTTATGCCCCTACAATTTCAACAATTCAGAACAGGAAATATGTTGAAAAAGGATCTGTAGATGGTGCGGAACGAAGCTACTCTTTGTGGACATTGTCCGAGGGCGAATTAAAAGGAAAAAAGCTCACTGAAAAATTTGGTTCTGATAAAGGAAAGTTAGTTCCCACAGACATAGGGATGATTGTTACAGATTTTCTAGTGAATCATTTTGAAGCCATTTTAGATTACAACTTCACAGCCAAAGTAGAAGCTGATTTTGATTTAATCGCTAGTGGAAAAGAGGATTGGACAAAAATGATGAAGTCATTTTACAAAGACTTTCATCCAAAAGTTGAAGACGTGAGCCAAAATGCTGAGCGCGAATCTGGTGAACGTATTTTAGGTACAGACCCAAAATCGGGCCGTCAATTAAGTGTGCGCTTAGGGAAGTTTGGCCCCATAGTTCAGATAGGAAAAGCAGATGAGGAAGAAAAACAAGTTTTTGCGAGTGTTCCTCCTAACTTTCAACTAGCAGCCATTACCTTTAATGAGGCTTTGGAGTTGTTTAAACTTCCAAAAGATTTAGGGACTTACAATGGTGAAGACATTATTGTAAACAATGGTCGTTTTGGACCCTATGTGAAATTCGGAGATAAATTTATTTCCCTTTCTAAAGGAATGGATCCAATGGGTATTGAAATGGAAGATGCAATTGAGTTGATCAAAGAAAAAGAAGCTGCTGATGCGCCAATATATGAGTATGATGGCATGCCAGTTCAAAAAGGTAAAGGTCGATTTGGACCATTTATCAAATGGAATAATATGTTTATTAACGTCAATAAAAAATACGATTGGGACAACCTTTCTAACGAAGATATTGAGACTTTAATTAAAGATAAGATCCAAAAAGAAATCGACAAACTGATCCATGACTGGGAAGAAGAGGGTATTCGTGTTGAAAAAGCACGTTGGGGTCGCCATAATATCATACAGGGAAAAACCAAAATTGAACTTCCAAAAACAGTGGATGCTTCTAAACTTACCTTAGAAGAAGTAAAAGGGATTATTGCTAAAAATGCTCCTAAGAAAAAAACGCGAGCTAAAAAGAAAAAATAATGGATTACAGTTTTCTTTCACCTGTTCAAGATCGGCTGGTAGACGAATTAGAGCTGCAGCACAGTCAGACCATAGGAAAAAAACTAAGGATTCACGCTACATATCATCAGCCAAGTTTAGAAGGCGTTAAAATGGCCATTGTTGGGGTTTTGGAATCCCGAAATTCTGTTGATTATATCGGAGAAGATTTTCAATTTACCGAAATTAGAAAAGCATTTTATAAGCTTTTTCCAGGAAACTGGTTGCACGAAATTGCCGATTTGGGGGATATTCAAAAGGGTGAAACTGTCGAAGACTCTTATTTTGCACTGATCCAAGTTGTGTCTGCGTTAATCAAAGCTGGGGTCATCCCTATTATTATTGGAGGAAGTCAAGATTTGACCTATGCCAATTATCGGGCTTATGACAAAATTAGTTCAATGATAAACATTGTTAATATCGATAAAAGCTTTGATTTAGGGGATTCTAGCAAGCCAATTAATAATGGTAGTTTTTTAGGAAAAATCATTTTAGAACAGCCTTACAACCTCTTTAATTACACTGCTTTAGGGTTTCAAACCTATTTTAATTCTCAAGAGGAGATTGATTTAATGGAAAAACTGTACTTTGAGTCGTACCGATTGGGTCGAATAACCCAAACTATTAGTATTGTAGAACCCGTACTTAGAGATGCTGATATAGTAACTTTAGATCTTAAGTCTGTTCAATCTTCCGAAGTTAGTCTTAAGCAAAAGTATTCACCAAATGGCTTTAATGGTCGTGAAATTTGCGCCATTTCACGTTATGCAGGAATTAGCAATAAAGTGACCTCCTTTGGAATTTACGAGTACAACCCCTCACAAAATGATGAAGCCACAGCGATGCTCATTTCTCAGATTATATGGTACTTTATTGAAGGTGTGAATTGTAGAGTTAAAGATGATGATTTCAATGATTCTGCGAATTATCTGAAATTTACAGTACTTGTAGAATCTGAAGAATTGGTGTTTTTTAAGAGTAAGAAAACAGGGAGATGGTGGATTGAAATTCCTTTTTTAGAATATTCAGATACTAAATCGAAACAACATCCGTTATTAGCCTGTACACATGAAGATTATGTGAGTGCCACGAAGGGAATTATCCCTGAACGTTGGTACAAAGCGTACAAAAAAAATTAGACTTTAAGTCGTTAAATTGTTTATATTAATGACCATAGGAATCAACTAAAAAAAAGTTGTTTTTTAAGAAATATATAGATAAGTTTACACCCTGAAGTTTTTAGGAGTTAATTCCTTGAATTTATATACTTATGAAGAAAATTGTATTAATAACATTAGTTTTAGCATTTATTACCAGTTGTGGCTCAAAAGACAAAGGAGAATTGGTTGGTGTGAAGGGTAAAAAATGGCATCCTGAAAAGCCTTACGGAATGAGTTTGATTCCTGGAGGAGCCTTTGTAATGGGGAAATCTGATGACGACCTTGCAGGAATTCAAGATGCACCTACCAAAACGGTTTCTGTACGTTCTTTTTACATGGACGAAACAGAAATTACAAACAGTGAGTACCGTCAGTTTGTGTATTGGGTACGAGATTCAATCTTAAGATATAATCTCGCTGAAATGGCAGATTTAGAAGGAAAAACTCCAGACGATGAAGGAATTGGTGAGTTTGCATATTTATCTTCTGAGGAAGAGGATATGACTCCCTATGAAAAATACATGCTCGATACCTACGGAAATGAACAACGTAAAACAAATAACGATATAGATCTTATTTTTGAAACCGACGAATATCCAGATGAGTTATATGCTGAGGTCATGGATAATATGTATTTACCATTAGAAGAATCCTACAATGGACAACGTACTTGGGATGTGAGTCAATTTGAATTTATGTACTCCGACATGGACATCCAAAGAGCTGCGAAAGATAGAAGTCTTTCCCGTTCGGATGTCATCAACAAATGGCCAGTAAAAGTATATCCAGATACAACTGTTTGGATTCGCGATTTTGAGTATTCGTATAACGAACCCATGCACAACGACTATTTTTGGCACCAGGCTTACGGAGACTATCCAGTGGTTGGAATTAGCTGGGAGCAAGCGGAAGCATTTTGTCAATGGCGAACGTTATTAAAAAATTCTTACAAAAAAGAAAAAGGACAACAATTTGTAAATTCTTTCCGTTTGCCGTCAGAGGCTGAGTGGGAATATGCCGCCCGTGGTGGACTCGATGGAGCAACATTTCCATGGGGAGGTCCTTATGCGAAAAATGACCGTGGATGTTTTATGGCCAATTTCAAGCCTTTGAGAGGGAATTATTCGGCCGATCAAGCACTTTACACTGTAGAGGCAGATGCTTATGAACCAAACGACTATAATTTATACAACATGGCCGGGAATGTCGCTGAATGGACAACCTCTTCTTACCGCTCCAACTCTTACGAATTTTCATCTTCCATAAATCCAGACGTAAACATAGAAGCTCCCTTATTTAGAGAACGAATGGGTTTCGGTGATTTTAAAGTCGTTCGTGGAGGGTCTTGGAAAGATGTTGCTTATTACTTACAAGTAAGCTCCAGAGATTACGAAGTTGATACAATTCAAAGAAGTTACATAGGTTTCAGAACCGTTCAGGATTATATGGGTACAGACGTAACAGAAAATCAAGCAACTAATTAATATATTTACCAACTAATTATACATTTAAATTAAAAAACATCAATTATGGCATTTAAAATAAACAAAAAAGTAATGAATATGGCTTATGGCCTGGGAGCAGCAGTAGTAATTATTGGCGCCTTAATGAAAATTATTCACAAAGATTTAGGTCCTTTAACAGGTAGTATGTTACTGACAATCGGTCTTGTAACCGAAGCTGCAATTTTTGCACTTTCAGCATTTGATACTCCAGACGAAGAATTAGATTGGACTATTGCATATCCTGAGTTAGCGGGTGGAAAAGCCAAAGCCAAAGATAAAAAAGGAACTGAAGAAACTCCTGAAGGTGTTCTTACTAAAAAATTAGATAGTCTTTTGAAAGAGGCTAAAATTGATGGTGCCTTGGTATCTAGCTTAGGAGATAGCATCCGAAATCTGAATTCTACGGCTTCTGAAATGGGGGGATCTGCAGGTGCTTCTCAAAAATATAGTGAAGAAATGGCAAAAGCTGCTGCTCAAATGGAATCTATTAACAGTCTATACAAAGCACAATTAGAAAGTGCAAGCCGTCAGGCTGAAATCAACCAAGAGTCTATAGAGAACGCAACTAAACTCAAAGAACAAATGCAATCTTTAGCTTCTAACCTTTCTTCTTTAAACGGAGTTTATGGTGGAATGTTATCTGCAATGAACAAAAATTAATTAGTTTTTTTACAACTAAAATTTATTAAATAATTTAAAAAACTAATCAAAAATGGGAGGATCAAAAGAAAGTCCAAGGCAAAAAATGATTAATTTAATGTACTTAGTATTCATATCAATGCTAGCATTAAATATGTCTAAAGAAGTATTAAGTGCCTTTGGAATGATTTCAGAACAAGTAACAGAAAATAATATTTCTTTACAAGAACGTATCACTACGTTTGAAACATCTATAGAAAGTAATTACCAACAAGAAGGTAAAATCTGGAAAGAGAAAAAGATTGCTAAAGATCAGGTGCATGAAATTGCAGCTAATTTTCTAAAATATCTTGACGAACTTCAACAAACTCCGCCTCAAAAAAAAGTGAAAGGATTGAAAGATTCTATCAATGATTATGAGGTCATGGATAAGCCAGATTATTTCGATAATAAATTTTTTATTGGGAGCCAAGGAGTATTAAAGCCTGAAGGTCAAGAATTTCTTGATAAAATTAAACAATTTAAAACTGATTTTATTGCAGTTGTAGATTCGTTGAATGTCGGAAAAAGTGACGAGAATTACGTTAATATCATCAAAGAAGTAAACGATTTATTTGATGTGGACTCTGAAGTCATCAATAGATCAGGAGCCAAAACCACATGGATTGAATACAACTATTTTGGTTTTCCAGAAGTTGCATCAAATACAAAGCTGACCGTAATGAAAGCCAATGTTCTTGGTTCTCAAGCAGAACTGTTATCTGCAATGATCGGTGGTCAATATAAAATTAATGCCACACTTGCCAATTTTGATGCCTATGTGGTTTCAGACAAAGCCGCCTATTTCCCTGGATCTAAGTTTTCTGGTAAAATAGTGTTAGGAAAAAAATCCGAAAACCTGCAACCAAAAGCAATTACAATTAACGACTCTGAAATTGATCCAGTTGAATCATTAAATTCAGAAGGAGCAATTGTACTTGATTTTCCTGTAGGGTCTGTAGGAACTAGAGAGATTACGGGATCGATTACCTTTATAGAAGGAGACGATGAGCCCATTACCATTCCAGTAATTTCTAATTATGAAGTGATTTCTAGACCAAATACTGCTTCTGTACAGGTTTTAGGAAGAAATACCTTATTCAGAAACTTTGACAATGAAGTAAAAGTATCAGTCCCAGGTGTTGCTGCTAATTTAGTCACAGCTTCTGGACCGGGAGTTACCAATAAAGGGGACGGATTATACACGATCAAACCTCAAAAAGGACAAGAACTCGTGTTAAATATTACAGCTGAACTTCCTGATGGAACTTTTTTTACTGGTTCTGAAAAATTTCAGATCAGAAGCGCGCCAGTACCAAGTATTTTATTCAACGGTAAAGAAGGTGGGGCGATGTCAAGAAGCTCTATGATAAATGGATCTATGAGTGCCATTTATGACCCAGCTTACGGATTAGAATCGACGGTTAGAGTGAGAGGGTTTACTGTTAAAATTGGACCAAAATCTTTTGAGTGTACGGGTAGTTCACTAAGTGCTAAAGCTAAAGCTGCTTTGAAAAGAGCCCCAAAAGGATTTGATGTTAGTTTCAAGAAAATTAATTACGCAGGGATTACTGCCGGTCAAAAAGAATCCGGGCCCTCAATAACCATAAATTAAATTAAACATGAGAAAGTCTGTTTTTTTATTAGTATTACTTTTGAATCTAGCTTTAGGGTTTTCCCAAGCGAACCTTTTAAATACGAAATCATCTTTTGACTTGGAGGAGATTTCTAAAATTGAAGATCGTGCGGAATTCCAGCCTTTAGACTACGCAAAAGTAGGTGATGAAGATATTATATTTTCTTATACGACTTGGGAAGTCATCGATTTAAATGAACGTGTTAACTTTCCATTCTTGTACCCCATTGATTTGAGCACGGTTACTCCAGATAGAAGGCCCTTAATTCATTACCTAATGGAAGGGATAAAAAACCTTGAATTTTCGGCTTATTTCATGGACACTTTTGCAGAAGACGAATTGATTTCTGAAGACGAATTTGAAAATATTCAAGTTTATAAAACGTTAAAAGACGGTACTGATGCCGACGGTATCACTGAAGGTAAAGAACACTTTGATATTGCGGGCTCATGGCGTTCGCATTTAGAATCACTTGGTTATGAATTCCCAGAAGAAGAATGGGTCACTTACGATCCGTCGTCTGAAGAATTCTTAGAACTGAAAGACAATGATAAGGTGTTTTTGTTTCAAACAAAATGGAATGCGGCGGCGGCTTCTGTGATGCCTGATAAAGATTTTAACTCTGCTGAATTTGAGTATGCTGATGTAAGAAAATACATCATTAAAGGAGTTTGGTATTTTGATAGAATAGCGACGGAACTTAAATTCAGACCCATCGCCATTGGACCTGTTGCATTGAGTGCTCAAGATAAGTATGCCCAAACTGATGGTGACACTGGAGGTGCGGACGATTCAGCAGACGACGGTGGTTTTGGAGCATTTTTTGAACCTGAAGAGGAAGTTGCTGAAGAAGAAGTTGTAGAAGAACCTGAAACGGATAGTTTTGCTTCTACAAGCAATGAACCAGCAGTCGATTCTGAAAAAGAATATACGCCTATGTTTTGGGTGTTCTACCCAGAAGCAAGAGATGTGCTTAGCCAGGCCTATGCATTCAATGAAAAAAACATGTCAAAACCTTTTTCTTTTGACCGATTGATTAATTCAAGACGTTTTTCTGGAACGATATACAAAGAAGCGAATGTATATCAAGATAGAGATATTAGAGATTACATCAGTAAAAATGCACTAATGCAGCTCTTGGAATCAGATCGTATTAAAGAAAAAATCAGAAATAAGGAACAAGATATGTGGAGTTATTAAATCACAATCTTAACACAATCACCAAACGCTTATCTGTTCGATAAGCGTTTTGTATTTTAGTACCTTTGTCAAATGAAATATGATTACATCATTGTAGGGTCGGGCTTGGCAAGCATTATGTTTGCCGAACAATTACGACTCCACAACAAATCATTCCTCGTAATTAGTAACCGTTCACAACAAGCCTCTGTGGTCGCCAGTGGACTGTACAACCCTGTTGTTTTAAAACGTTTTACAGCGACTTGGAATGCCGCTATTCACTTGGAGATAGCAATTCCTAAATACGCCGACCTAGAGCAGCTTTTGGGTCTCAAGCTCGACTATGTCCTTCCTATTCATCGCGTCTTTAACTCGGTCAAAGAACAGAACAATTGGTTTCTTGCTTGTGACAAACCCCTACTTACCAATTTCTTAAATCCTAAGTTGGTAGATAATTCAAATCCATCCGTAAAAGCCCCATTTGGTTTTGGTGCAGTGAATCATACCGGACGTATTGACACCCAAGGCCTTATAGAAGCGTATCGCAATTTCTTGATCAACTCAAACCAATTTAAAGAAGAAACATTTGACTACAACGATTTAAGCGAGACAAATGAAGGGGTGGAGTATCACTCTATAAAAGCACAACGAATTGTATTCACCGAAGGGTTTGGAATTCATAAAAACCCCTTTTTTAAGCACCTTCCGCTCGAAGGCACCAAAGGCGAATTGATTACAATTCATGCACCAACGCTCAAATTGGAGTCTATTTTGAAATCCAGCATATTCGTGATTCCTATGGAAGAAAACCGCTATCTTGTCGGCTCCACTTACGAATGGACTGATAAAACAAATAACCCAACCCAAGAAGCAAAAACCGAGCTGTTAGAAAAACTAAAACGCCTCATTGATTGTGACTTTGAAGTAGTCGATCAGCGTGCAGGCATCCGTCCCACTGTGGTCGATAGACGTCCGTTAGTAGGTCAGCATTCCAATCACAAAAGTATGTACGTGTTAAACGGTTTGGGAACACGTGGCGTTTTAGTAGCGCCAGCGATGGCAGAAGCTCTTTATAATTCCATAGAAAATGACACGCCTCTTCCAGAAGAAATCGATATCAATCGCTTTGCTTAGTTATTTTTTTTTTGGCTAGTCCAGCATCATAACTCATAAAAAGATTGATCCAAATATTTCGAGACAGTCGCATGATAATAGGCATAAACCCTATGAGGGTACACACAATGGCTATAAACGAAAGGATTAAGGAAGTTTCAAAAACAATGAATGTTAGGAAGAAAGCGACCATCGAAAACCCAATTCCAACCCCGTAACTCACATACATGGAGCCATAAAAAAAAGAGGGTTCAATTTTGTATTTCGTTTGGCAATACCCACAACGTTCGTGCATTTTTAAGGTTTGGGAAAGCTGATAGGCATTACGGTTTTTGTACATTAATTTGTGATGACATTTTGGACATTTTCCTGTCAAAATACTATACAGCTTATTTCCTTTTTTTAATATCATAATTTCCTATTTTTGCAACTTGTTACAAAGCGCTAAACTATTTATAAATATTTCCTTTTACAATTTTTAAATGTTAAACATTCATAAGTTATCCGTATCATTTCAAGGCGATTATTTGTTTGAAAATATTTCCTTTCGACTCCGTGGTGGCGATCGTGTGGGTTTAATTGGAAAAAACGGAGCTGGAAAATCGACGCTTCTAAAACTACTTTCGGGTGAATTAGAATATACAGAAGGTCAAATCGCTCAAGAAAAAAAAGATCTTAAAATTGGATTTCTAAAACAAGACATCGATTTTGTTCTAGGGCGCACCATTCTTGAAGAAGCCTACCAGGCCTTTGTGGAGATTAAGGCTTTAGAACTCCAACTCGAAGAGATCAATACGCAATTGGCGGAGCGCACAGATTATGAAAGTCAAGGCTACCACGATTTGATGGTGGGGTTGAATGAAGTTCAGGAACAATACGAAATCCTAGGAGGCTACAACTACCAAGGCGAAACGGAGAAAATACTCATCGGTTTAGGATTTAAACGCGAAGATTTTAACAAGCTCACCGACACCTTTTCGGGGGGGTGGCGGATGCGAATCGAGTTGGCTAAACTATTGCTTCAAACCAATGATATTTTGCTCTTAGATGAGCCCACCAACCACTTGGATATCGAATCGATTATATGGTTAGAACAGTTTTTAAACAATTATTCTGGTGCGGTTGTGATTGTATCGCATGATAAGATGTTTTTGGATAATGTGACCAACCGAACCATTGAAATTGTATTGGGTAAAATATACGATTATCCAAAAGCATACACCAAATACCTCGTTTTGCGAGAAGAACAAAAAACATTGCAATTAGCCTCTCAAAAAAATCAACAAAAACAGATTGAACAAACGGAGAAGTTGATTGAAAAATTTAGAGCTAAAGCGTCCAAAGCCACCATGGCGCAATCGTTGATTAAAAAACTTGACAAGATAGAACGAATTGAGGTTGATGAAGATGATAACAGTGTGATGACGCTCAAATTCCCTGTCTCTACAACGCCCGGAAAAGTAGTGGTGGAAGCCACACAGATCTCTAAAGAATACGGTGATTTAAAAGTGCTTCAAAACATCGATTTAATGGTGGATCGGGGGAGTAAAATAGCCTTTGTAGGTCAAAATGGACAAGGAAAATCCACGCTTGCTAAAATTATCGTTGGGGATTTAGAAGCCAAGGGTGATGTGAAGTTAGGACACAATGTTCAGATTGGGTATTTTGCGCAAAATCAAGCGGAGTATTTGGATGGGAGTAAAACCGTTTTAGATACGATGATTGATGCCGCCAATGAAACCAATCGCTCGAAAGTCCGTGATATTTTAGGGTCCTTTTTGTTTAGAGGGGATGCTGCCGAAAAATATGTAAAAGTGCTTTCGGGAGGGGAGCGGAACCGACTCGCTCTAGCAAAACTACTGCTTCAGCCCTTGAATGTGCTCATTATGGATGAGCCTACCAATCACTTGGATATCAAATCTAAAAACGTCCTAAAAACAGCCCTTCAGCAATTTGAAGGCACCCTTATTTTAGTGTCTCACGACAGGGATTTCTTGCAGGGATTGACCTCGACAGTTTATGAATTTAAAGATCAAAAACTCAAGCAGTATTTGGGGGATATCGATTTTTACTTAGAACAACGTCAGGTAGAAAACTTACGGGAAGTTGAAAAACGAACGCAAATTAAAACCCCTCAAAAAACAGTAGCACCCAAACAATCCTACGAAGAGCAAAAGCAACTCAAGTCGTTGAATAACCGTTTGAGTAAAGCGGAAGCTTTGATCGCTAATTTGGAGCGTGACATTAAAAAAATTGATGTAGAAATGGAGCACAACTATGACCAAACCGTGGCCAAGCCTGGTTTTTTTGAAAGTTATCAAGCCAAAAAAGACAAACTGGATCAACTGATGGCCGATTGGGAGAAGATTACAGAAGCCATTGAAACCCTAGAATAATGGAAGAACACTTTTATCAATGCCCCCATTGTTGGGAAGAGGTCTCAATTTTAATTGACTTTTCTCAGACTAAACAAAATTATATTGAGGATTGCGAAGTGTGCTGCAATCCTATACAGTTCAACATTAGTATTTTAGACCATAACCTGAATTCTTTCGAAGCAAATAGCATTGAACAGTAAGATATATTTCTAATTTTTCTTTTAAAATTACTAAGTATAAGTTCATCAAAACACTCTTATCCCTTTACCAGCAGTATGTTGCAGTGATTAGAACCTATTTAAAAACGAACCCATCTTATACTTTCATTAAAAAATGCGGCATAATCAAAGTTTTGCGCTTATGTTAGCCAGGTTAATTTATAAAAACCTAAAAATGTCATTAAAAGGTCAACGTACAACAACTGGTGCAATCGAGTGGGATGATTTTAAATCATTAATTGCAAAATTGGAAAGAGATGGGAATTACAAATACTGTTTACTTCAAATTAAGGTTTAGTCTTAGCTATAGAGATGTATAAGAACTTTTATCTATCAGAGGAGTCAAAGAGGATCATGCTACTATTCAACGCTGGGTATTCAAATTCACACCCCTTGTAGAACAACAATTCAGAAAGAGAAAAAAATTAGTTGGAAAAAGGTGGAGACTAGATGAAACCTATATTAAGGTAAAGGGCGAGTGGAGATTGAATATTAAAAAAAAGCAGCAATAGATTAGATTTTAAATCATAAAATAGTTGTCGATTCTGTGCTGATGTTTGTGCTA
>Ga0209137_1000834_pt1 | contig 31366 bp, 34 predicted proteins | sample SaaInl5LU_22_DNA_FD_184642 | JGI IMG/M metagenome (GOLD analysis project Ga0209137, IMG submission 184642) | Marine microbial communities from expanding oxygen minimum zones in the Saanich Inlet - ESP_105LU_22_DNA (SPAdes) (version 2) | ecosystem: Environmental > Aquatic > Marine > Intertidal...
ATTTTGCTGCACGTTATAATCAGTACCACAAGATGCTATTATATATTGGAACTCACTAATACTAATATCAAGAGAATGTAGAATATTTTCAAAGTCATAATACAATATATTATGGTTCATCAAGCTTAAATAACGCAATACTCTTTTACAATTGTATGCAAACATATCCATATCATCACTCATAGTTGCCCATACAATGTCGTTTTTAACCAAGTATGCACATAATGTATCAGCTTCACCCTCGGCATCAATATATGTCTGACCAAAATTCAAAATAAGACTTTTCACTTGTTGTATATGGAAATTTTTGATACGAATAAATTGTTTTCTTAGTTTCTCCATTTCAATATTATATTCATTTTTCATTTCTTGCGAAATATTATCTTTAGTAACTTCTTGTTGTAGCTCTTTGAACTTTGTTTCAGCTTCTTTTTTATCTATTTTCCTCTTTTTCAATAACTCCGATTTTGCATCTGGGGGTTTACCATCAAACACAAAGACGGCATGTATATTATAATAACGAAACAAAGATAACATTGTATAAAAATTCTCAACCAATTTTCCTTGACCAAGAAATTTATATAAATAAATACTAATATCAACACATATGGTTTTACCATTTAGTTCATTCAAATGCATTTTGTATATGTACTGACTTCCTCTATCTGTCATCAATTTATTCAAGTTTGGAATACCCATAATATTTTTTGCTTTTCTAATTGAAATAAGTAGTCAATTGTTTATTTCAATTTTTCATTAATACATTTCATGTAGACTCATAGTCGTTGTATTATAAAAAAATGAACGTCTATCAACATCATAGTCAGAATACTCTAATGCATCTAAGAATTTTTCATTTCTATAAAATCTCTGAATAAATGAAAAAAAAGATTTCATATTATCAAAGGTTCTCACAAACATCATTGGATTCCTCTTTGAATTATTTTGTAAACACCACTCTATGAATTCATTCTGATGAAAAAGTAAAATAGTCTTCACAATAAAGTATGATATAGCATAAGTGTTTTCATTATAAACAGACTTATTTATATAATTATTACTATAAAATACGATATCATAATAATCTATATTGCTATAATTCAGAATTTTATTCATTTGAAACAAGGAATACTTGGTTTCATTTTTTAATAGGTTCTCATATTTGGCGAATGTTTTCTCATAATCAATATCACGTTTCATGTTGTCAAAAAAAGCTACTATACTGCAATGTATTTGTAGAGCCCAGAATTCACAATATGCCTCGTAAAGACGTATGTTCTCTTTTTTGAGAGGAATGATGCGATAGAATTGTTGGTCTAACTGTTCATGTGCATTATCATTTACACATGAGAAATCTATATTCAGAAAGTGTATAGCTTCATGAATGAGAACCTTCGTCCATTCTTCTTTTCTATAAATATGAGCATATACATCAGTTTTACATGGTAATGTATAAGCACTATTCAAATTTATTTCATTTAATAGTCCTTGTTTGGGTAATGACTTGCGGTGTTTGGTAAAATACAAAGATATTTCAATAGAATCCTTGGGAGATTCTGAGAACCTCATTAAAAACATTAATATGAATACTACTTTTCTGTATATAAAAACAAAATCATCACTCGTTCTTTTACTATATATTTTCAGTTTTATTTTTGTATTTTTGTATACAAATGAATACACATGTGTATATTTAAGTTGATAAATAGATTGTAAAATCACATCAGGTATGTACAAAGTTTGGAACACACTCGGTACTATTTGATAATCAAAAGAAAGGTTCGTCATTTCATTATAAAGACGAGTCATAATTTTGAAAAAATGTATAAATAGACCCTTAAAATGAGAACCTTCAACATGTAAATGTTTTCCATAATATTGCATATATTTTATAAGGGAATTGCTATGATTTGTATACTTCATATATATAAATCATATAAAAGATTTATTTAGATTTCATCATATTTTTCCTTACTTCCATCAGCGAAGTTGCAACCAGAGGTTCTCTTCCTCTACGGAAAATGAGTAACTTAGCCGGTTCAGTAGACATCAATATTTTGTTCAATTCGCCGTTTTGCGAGAACTTCGCTTGTAAGGCCTTCGTTTTTTCCTCTTTATGCCGAGTATCATAGAAATCGGGATCAATAGACACATGTTTATCTTGTTTTTTCATAGAACCCTTTTCCTTTGCCAACTTCGGGTCTTTTGATAGTTCACTTTCACTATCCAATGAGAACTTGTGATAATAATCTGGATAAGTTTTCTTGTATTTTGATGCATTATAATAATGTAAAACAGACGCCCATTTGCGATTATCCAGTGTAAATTCACATATAAAGGCGTCATCCAACTTTCGTCTCCAATTATCCATTTTATGTAGGTTCTCAAATTTCTTCAATTCGCTTTGTGGGATTTTTTCATTAGAACCTTTGCCTGGTTTTGCCTTCTTCTCACTCTTTTCATGGAACATAAATACTATAGAATCATCATATAAGTGGTCTAAGTAACCATGAATATCTTCTTGGTTCTCATCTTCTGTTATGGAAACCCCGAGAGTTTTCTTCATATTCTTAAAATCTTCAATATATGAATAGGCACCCGAGTTTCTTTCCAAACATTTATTAATAATAAGAGAACGTAGGTCATATGGAATCTCTGTATATTGAAAAAACTTCTTACGTTTATATGTGATTAGTTTATAGTGATTTCCTGTATAACATGTAATAATATACAGTTGTGGTTGGAATGTACCTCTTTCTATTATTTTTTTGTGGACTTCTCCACATTTGAGAACACTATCTAAAGCATCATCATTGTATGATTCTTCACTCAAAATAATCATCTTCATATTCAGTTTATATTCAAGTTCACTAATAGCCCATACATCTGCCCAATATGCAGATGTTTTAATATATTCTCTGTATTTGTCCAGTGTATTTACGTGTTTCATATGTCCAAAATCATATTGCATAAATTGTTCTTCACTGACACGAGTTTTCACGAGTTCTTTTAATTGTGCTTCGTATTCTTCTATATATTTGAGTAATGTCTTCTTTTCGTCCATATTTGCTGTTTTGTATCTTTTTTTGTATTCTTTAATATTATTTTTAACATGTGAGAGTTGTTTTTTGATTTCATCCAAATTGTTCTCAAGATCCAAATAGATATTATAAAATGTATCAAATACTTCTTTTGTTACTTGTGATGATAGAAGTTCTCTCAATTTGGAAACACTTGTGTGTTTACCCATTTGTATATACGCATCTCTAATGACTGCAAATAAACAATCGCCACCCCTTTCATTATCAATAATATCATAATCAGTATTTTTCATGAATCTCTGTACCCAGTTATGATGTTGAGCACGTTTATATTTGGATTTTATCTCAAAAGCATCTTGTTTCGTTTCTTCAAACAATGTATCATTATACAATGGTTTTTTGTTTTCAAATAAATCATCCTTTTCTGTATGCTTTTTTGTTGTTGGGTTCTCAGATGATACACTAAATACATCATCCACGGGTTCAATATCTAGTGTTGATTCATCTACTTTTTCATGGATTTGTATTTCATCAAATCCTTCAAGTTCTCTTGGTATGCCATATAAATCTTCAAAGAATTTGGCGTCTACAAATTTATGTAATAATGGTTTTGGAAGATTGTTTTCATCAAAGTCGCCTTCATCATCTAAATACTTGAGTAATTTATCAAACATGAATTCAATAACTCCTATTTGTTGTTTTACTTCAAAGTCCACCAATATATACATACAGTAATACACAACCTTTCTATTTTTAGCATAATTCATGTTACCAAAAACAACTTGATGTTTCTTTTGGCTTATTTTATCAAATACGATTTCATAATAATGATCACATTCCATATTTACATCATTAGAATCAATATTGGCATTATCTTTGTAATGTATTTCAGGTTTTAATTTTGATTGAACCATAAATAATATAAACTTTATATATTATTTATATATTTATTTATCCTTATCAAAGTTATGAATAGTATCTATAATTTCATCAGGAAACTCCATTTGAGCTAAAATATAAGTAGCTCCTTGGAACTTGGAAACACCCCTTTCAATTTTATATGTGTATTGTATGTTGTTCTCATTTTCAATAATTTCCATTTTATAATTACATGCAATTTTATTTTTTTGCAGTTTTTTACAAATATTAGTATAATGTGTAGTGAGAATATAGTCAACGTTCTCATATTGTGAGATATATTTCAAGAAGGCATACGCAGACTTAGATGCTTCATTCGGGTTTGTACCAGAAAACAATTCATCAAAGATTGTAAAGTGTCTTTCGTTAGAATTGGAAATAGCATCTAATATTTCTTTGCAACGACGCGATTCTGCTTGGAAGAGACTGTCACGACCAGATGTGTCGGGAATATTCAAATAAGAATGAATGTGGGCATATGGATGAAGATAACATTTCTCAAAGAATCCGACACCATATTGTTGTGAAAAAATAATATTTAATGCAGTGGTTTTCAAGTACGTAGTTTTACCTGATGCATTAGGTCCCGTGATAATATTTTTGTATATAAGGCCGTCATTTTTCACATGGTTCTCATTTTTATAACTAGGATAGTATTGCTTTTTAATAGAGGTCTTACCTTCATTGATAAACACAGTATAGTTTAAGTGTTGTTGTTGGACATTTTCATAAATACCATGTAGATGATCTAAGTAACCATTGAACCCAACTGAATATTTCAATGTTGTTTCAAGAGCTTCATTATCGTGTATATAATAAAATATTTTTAATAAATATCCTATTTCAGATATTTTGGAGAATCCAGGTGTAAATGATTTCAAATCACATATATGATTATAAAACGATTCCAATGTATATATATGTGAATTCATTGTATTACAAAAGTTCTCATAATAAGGCAATTTTTTGTTGAACTTTATGAATTTTTTCATATTACTTGTTGTTTTGACGATATACTGCTTCAAATATAATATATGTTCATTTACAGATTTAATATTATGATAGAATTTGAAGCACATATTGATATTTTGATAAATTTGGTAGAAATAGAGTCCAATAGAACCCAATAAATATAATATGCTCTTAATATCCAAGTTTTTAACGTTGAGAATTTTTCCAATAAAATGATTTTTGGCAAGTGATTTGAGAACATCAATATATACACCAAAACTAATAGGAATTTGTTGTATTTTAAGTATCAAAAATGGAAATAATAGAAATAAGAATGGTACAATGATACTAAGGACTGGTGCAGACATATTTATAAACGATAACATTTGTAGTGAAAATGATGATGAGTTCAAATATTTAAACATATCCCATTCAATATAGGAATATTTATCAAGAAAGGATCTATTACATTTTGTCTCATTCCATAAATCATTGAACATGTCACACTGTAATCCATCTCTATGAAAAAAAACCATATTTTTGATAACATTTTGTGTGTCTTGTAAATATTGAATATTATTGGTGTAATATTTATAGCTTTTACATATCATATTTGTTCCAAAATTATTGCTAGAATCAATAAAAAAGTGATTCATGGAACCATTATTGTTGGGATTAAGTTCAAGGTCTTCACATAATGTATCATTTAATACAAATAATTGTTCCTGTGGTAAATATTGTATTGGAAATTTGAATGTATCATATAAATTTGTATCAATAATTCTTTTTGGAGGATTTAATATTTGTTGAAAGGTATCAAACATATATTAAATAATTATAAATTACAAAACATAAACAAACGATATTCTATGGGTCTAAATAAGGTCATTAATATTTGATGGTAATTCTTTGATGTCAATTTTATAATGTCTCTCAATGCGTTTCATCTGATCAATATCAAACTTTGTCACAAAATTGATTGCTAAACCTTTGCGTCCATACCGACCTGAACGGCCAATGGCATGCAGATATGTATTAATATCGCGAGTAATGTCAAAATTTATCACAATACTAACTTGTTGAATATCAATGCCACGTGCAGTAATACCCGAAGATATGAGTACACGATATTGACCAAGACGGAATTGCTTGAGAGCTTCCTCACGTTGAGATTTATCCATAGAACTATGAATATAACAAACAGGATATCCTTCTTTTGTCATTGCTTCATATAATTCATCTACGCGCTTAATGGTATTCACATATATAATGGATTGTTTTACTTCTAAAACGGAAAACAAATCCTTCAATGTTTCATATTTTTGTTGATCATTTCCAATGGCCACATAATATTGCTGAATACATTCAAGAGTGAGTTCTTCGGGACGCATAATGATTTTTTTAGGTTCTTTCATGAACTTCTCTGTTAATGATAATACGTCATATGGCATGGTTGCACTGAATAACGCAACTTGCATATACTTTGGCAAATATTGGAATATATCATATATTTGATTTTTGAAACCTTTGGATAACATTTCATCGGCTTCATCCATTATAGTAATCTTAATATTTATTGTCTTCATGTGACCTTTTTTAATCATATCATAAACTCTTCCTGCAGTTCCAATAATCATATGCGGTTGGTTTCTTTTAAAATATTGTATATCTTCATTAACAGAAGTACCACCAACACAACACTTGATTTCTATATTTTCCATTGTATTACTGATATTTTCAACAAATGTAGCAATTTGTTTTACTAGTTCACGTGTAGGTGCTAAAATTAACACCTGTGTTTCTGCTTTATTGATATCTATTCTTTGTAAGGAACCAATCGTAAAAGAACCCGTTTTCCCTGTACCTGACTGAGCTTGTGCAATTAGGTCATGTTTATCAATTATTGGTTTTATTGCCATAGATTGGATAGGTGTCGGTTTCTCAAAACCATAACGATATATTCCTCTTAATATATTTTCATCTATATTCAAATCATCCCAATTTTCAACTTTTTCAAAATCCGTCATAATAATTATATTTCTAATTGTTTATATGTATTTATTATAAACAAAATAAATAAATAATACTACTATGCTTTATAATGGTGAATTATTCTATTAATACTTACAAAGAAATAGAAAGTAAGATGTTTTGTAGTTTACCAGAAAGTACACTTGAAACATTAAAGGCACTAGAATTAGAGTTAAATATTTCAAGTAATGATAAAAAAGAAAGGACAGAATTTAAAAAAAATAGAAATAAGTCTCAACCTAATTGGGAGCAGTTACGTGATTTTAAAACAACAAAAATTATAGATATTAAAGATGAAGGGGATAAATTGATACATGATATTAGAAACACATTGAATAAGTTGTCACTGAAGAATATGGATTTACAATATGTTATGTTAAAAGAGAAATTGAATACTATTGATATACAAGCTTATAAACAAAACATAATTAACATGTTTTTTGATATTGTGAGTTCCAATAAGATTTATTCAGAAGTATATGTTGAACTATATAAAAAAATTACAACTGATTATGACTTCATGGGAAATGAATTAAATGAGTTTTTAATGAATTATCGTGAAAGTATTATGGAAATAAAGAATGTGAATCCAGACGAAGATTATGATGCTTATTGTGCAATGACCAAGAAAAATGATAAGAGGAAGAATATTTCTAATTTTATTGGTTATTTAACTATTCACAATGTTATTGTGAAAGAAGAATATTTATCAATTATTCGCTTTTTCCATGACTTGATAATAGAAAAATCAAAGGAAACGAATCAATCCAGTGTAATAGAAGAATTGATTGAAAATGTATATATATTATTGGAATTCTTGAAAGACAAAATTGTATTGGAAAAGGATGTTTTCACGGAATTGAAGAATACATTGACTTTTATTTCCAAGATGAAAAAAGAGGAGCCATCTACATATGTATCTATGACAATGCGCGGAGGATTCAGGATATTAGATATAATAGATATGTTGAAGTTTTGTTGAATATACTTTTGATTGTGTGAATAAAATATTAATCATTATATATAAGTTATAATGAGTAACGAATTATTGGTTGAAAATAGTTTTTATATAACATATGCATTTTTGATGACAACTGCAACTATTACATTTATTGAAGCTATGCGAACAAAAGACCCAAAGGTGCGTCATATAATGAATTTGGAGACTTGTATATCCGTTGTAGCCGCATTTTTTTATGGAAAATTCATGACCGACTTAGAAGAAAAAGTAGACTATGAGAAAATCAACATTAATCGTTATTTGGACTGGGCTATAACAACACCTATTATGTTATTGGTACTAGTATTAGCATTGTTGTATAATAATAAACAGGGTTCTATGAAGTTCATGAATTATTTAGTTATATTATTTTTCAATTATGTCATGTTAGGATTTGGATATTTAGGTGAGGTCAATATAATGAATAAAAATATGGCAAATATTATAGGATTTGGTGGATTTGCTGGATTGTATTATTTTATATATAATAAATATTTGCTCAACAAGAATAATTTGGACAACAAAATCTTATTTGGTGCATTTGTATTTTTATGGGCATTATATGGTGTTATATACATGTTAGAGCCACAAGCACGTAATGTAGGGTATAATGTATTGGATTTATTTTCCAAATGCTTTGTTGGAATCTTCTTTTGGGCGTATTTCACTGGTATCTTCAAATAAATAGTATACCATTTTTGCAAAAATATTTACAAGATAATATATTTACAAGATAATATATTTACAAGATAATATATTTACAAGATAATATATTTACAAGATAATATATTTACAAGATAATAAATATATTATAACTTTTGGATTCTTTCATTTTGTAAACAATATGATTTGTTCATTTGTATCGCGATGTTTTGTCATGTGAGCATTTTTATTGACCATTGAAAACGATTTTTTAAACGTTAAATGTTTTTCAGTAATAGAATTCATTTTGTTGACTAATTCCAATGTTTCGTTTTTATCATAATTAGATATAATATAACAAAGCCTTCCATTTTTTGCCAATACGTGTTTACAAAGCATAATTGTGGTTTCCCAGTAATTTTTCAACCATGATTCTAATGTATTATATTTATTTGTACTCTGGTTTTCACCTCTATATAGCTCTAATTGATAATATGGTGGCGAAAAGAACACTACATCAAAGTATTCTTTGTATTTTTTCTTGAAATTCTGATTTTTATATAAATTTTCTGATGGTGACTCAATAATGGATACTTGTTTATTATATTGTGAAGCAAATTGACGTGATTTTACACACACACTATGTATAACATCTACACCAACATAAGATTCTACTTCGTCACATTCAAGGAAACCATATAAATAGGAGGTCCAACCAAGTGTGGGTGTAAATATGCGTGTGCCATGAAGAAGCGTTTTATTTAAACTGTATACCAAATATGGATTCATAATAGAAGCTCTAAAATAGAACGATGAAAATACTCCACCAATGCGATTTTGTTCTATATAATGCAATGCACTTGGAGTAAGAAGTTTATAATCAATAATGAGTTTCAAATAGAGATTTTCCAAAGTTTCCATAAATGTGGGTGTCCCAGCAAATCCAGATTGTGTATATTTCAATATTTCCTCATAATGCAAATTGCGAATAATATTTTTATAATTAACAAGTTGATTATTATTGTATAGCGTACTCGGTTTTTGGTCAATAGATAGGCGTTGTGGTTTTAGACTAGTATTGTAAAATCTCTCTAAATATTTGTTTTTGTTCTGAATATGATCATATAAGTATTTCAATTGCTGTTTTGTTCTCTTATTTTTATTCATATAATCAAGAAGACTTACAATACGAGATTTATTTTTCACTTTGGCCTTCTGAAGAAATTCGTCAAAGGATATATTGATTTTCTTAGAATCAAATAATTTCGTAAATTGGTCTTTTGTTAATAATTCCATTATACAATAATTATTGATATTAAGTTCAGAAATTATATTTATTGTTCAAATAAATATAGTTGTAAGTTGTAGCAGCTAGTGGTTTCGATCCACTGACCTTCGGGTTATGGGCCCGACACGCTTCCTCTGCGCCAAGCTGCTAATAAACGCTCTCAATAGGATTCGAACCTATGACCTTTCGGTTAACAGCCGAATGCTCTAACCAGCTGAGCTATGAGAGCAAAGACTATAGATAGATTATATAATTTGAATCAATTTTATAACTTCATGTTTGTACTTACCTTATGCGCTTTCATCGGGTTTAGCTGAGCGACCACTTCTTCTTTGTGGGCGTGGGCGATTTCTTGGTCTAGGATTCTCGGCCTGAGTCTCACACATGAGCTTACCTTCCTGAATACCTGAAATATCTGTTGCCTTGAACTCGTGAGTTCCTTCCTCCATCTTTGTCAATACAAACTCTACATACTCTCCTTGAACCAAATACTTATATTGAAAATTGTCTCCACGTTCAGGTGTATATCCTCTAATGGATGTATAATGTGAAAAAATATCCTTGGAGTCGTCACCCAAGGTAGAAATGAAACCAAACCCGTTTTTGTTATTAAACCACTTAACACGACCAGTCAAACGTTCACCTGACATTATTATAAAACAATATAATACTAAGCTTTTATATTAGTTTCATAAAAATGATTTATTTTATTCAAATTCAAACAATTCATACAAGACATCATAATCAGGCTTTTCATCGTATTCCAAACTATAACAATATTGGAAAAAATGATATAATTCTTCGCTTATGAATTTTGTTTTATGTAGGTTCTCAATAGACTCTAAAGATTTCATTCTTTTTCTGAAGACATTAGATGGATGTTCAAAAGATAACTCATTGTGATGTGTATTTATCTCGTCTTGTACTTCCCATAAAAGAGAACCTTTCAAGAAATAAAGGAAAATATATCCAATACTAATGAGATCATCGCGTCTGGATGAAGGTTCTCCGCTATGTACATAATAACTTATATATTTCGGCGTACCAATAATAGTATTATTACGACTACTTTGATGTGTATCATCGTTCATGTAAAAGAGTGCCAAACCGAAATCTATCAAATAAATTTCATTGTTTAATATCATGAAATTCTGTGGCTTGATATCCCGATGCACTACTCCATTTTCATGAACCTCCTTCAATATACATATGCATTTCTGGAATAAAGTGTATAATATATTTTCATCTGGGTTCTTATTTTCAACAAAATCACCTAAGTTGTGTGTGTAGTAAGTCATCACCGTACATAGATGCCCCTTGAATAATCCATAATAGAATATTTTAGGTATGTTGAGAACCTTGCGATATAAATGACTCAGAATCGCGGTTTCTCTTTTTAATAACATAAATGGTGATTTATTAGATTCAAATTTAATGGCAACAGGCGTGTTGTCTATGACGTTGACACCTTTGTATACAATACCGAATTTACCATATCCTATTTTACTTATAATTTTAAATTTATTGTTGATAGTTTCCATAATAATAGAAACGATTTATAACTATATTATTTCCAAGGAATATTATTTTTATTTCTATACAAGCTTGACTTCAAGTGATGAAAAAATAACCAAAATGTATATTTAATATCATCATTTGTATCAAGTTTGTTGATAGTCTCCATGTTCTCTTTTACATACATATTATATGCATGATGACCACCTTGATGGATTAAAATATCATCATCTAGCTCAAATATTCTTTTGCACTTTTTATTGGGCATAATATAGATGTTTTTACTATTATTGATGTCAAAATTAACCTTTACTAATAGTTCATGATTTTTCCATTGTTTGGGTATAATATGATGGTCTTCTACTAAATTGTTGATTTTCATGAGCTTTTTATAATTTTTTCTATGAATACTTCTATAACGATAGTAATCTATTTGTTTATAGCTATGATAACAACGAATGTATTGTGATGCATGATGAACGAGAACACTATATATAAAAATCATCAACTTCATTATATTGTTTATAGATTTTAATTAAACATAAAACCCAGTTACTATATATAAAATGAATATTGACGAATTGGATGAAATTTTGGAAAACGCACGTAAAGATACGTCATTGTTAGCATCTATAGACATTGATTCATTATTAGAAAATATAGACCATAATGATTTGGAAAATAAAACATTGGACTCTATTGCAAATGAGAACCAACGCGTATTAGAAAACTTATCATTGAAAAAAGACACAATAAAATCATATTTTGATAAATTAGCAGGGTTCACATATATCAATGATTTATATCAAATCCATAAAGGGAAATATATACGTTGGATTAATCCAAAGAATCAATTGACAAATGGTGGTATTGTAGTGGATATATTGTTCAATAATAATGGTACCAATATTATGGTAAGGAATTCAATGCATAAAATAATACAGATAAAGTATGATAGTAATACTATTTTCCAAAAATTGACAACGCACGAACAATTGCTGTTATTGGCTTATAATTACGTGTAATATATATATAAAATAAAAATAGTATATATATTATGTTTTGGGTTTTACAATATTTTTTTCCATATCTTTTCAAACAAGACGATGAAGAACCTATGCAAAGTGAAACAACTACACAGCCTCCTAATCACGAGGAAATATTACGAGATGATGATAAATTGGAAGAAGAAATAATAGGAGTTATAGAAGATAATATTTCGGAAACCGATGTACGGTTTAGAATGTTTACCGAAAATAAAGTGAAGAAGGCATTATTGATAGGAATCAATTATGAAACAAATAATACAACTAATGATGATTTACGCGGTTGTGTGAATGATGTAAACAATTTACAAGACTATTTACTAGATAACTGTATGTTTACAAAAGACCAAATGACATTATTGACTGGTGTAGGCGCAACAAAAGAGAATATAATCAATGAATTAAATGAAATGGTGCATTTTGCGCATAATAATGTATTAAGTGAATTGTGGTTAAGCTATTCTGGACATGGTTCACAAGTGAATAGTTTTACTGAGTCGGATGGTAAAAATGAAGTATTATGTCCTGTGGATTACTTGTATAATGGAATCATAACTGATGATTATTTAAAAACCCAATTTTTAGAGAAATTGCCCAAAACAACAAAACTCTTCGTAGTTATGGATTGTTGTCATTCTGGTTCCAATATGGATCTAACATATGCAATAAAGAATGGTGAACTAGTAAACAGACATGAAAGTGAGATTGATGCTCAAGTGGTGAAATTGAGCGGTTGTTTAGATGAACAAGTCAGTATGGATGCATATAATCATAATATGAAAGAATTCCAAGGAGCATTTACAGATGCATTTATACATACTGATGGTAATTGTGAAACATGTGAATTAGTAAATAATATCAATACTTATTTACAAACGAAAAAATATGCTCAAATATCTCAATTATCATTTTCTAAAAAAGAGTTAATCAATTATTGTTTGTATTAAGCACCGGTTGAACCGAAACCACCTTCTCCACGCGAAGTTTCACTAAGTTGATTGACAATGCGAACTAAAAAGGGTTTGAGTTCTGGATGGCATATTTGCACTAGACGCACGTGTTCTTCAACAAAATAATCATTGCCAGAAAGGTTGCGAAATGCGGCAATGAGTTCGCCGCGATATCCACTGTCAATGATACCAACATGGTTTGCTAACATGAGAGGAGTTTTACTTATACTAGATCGCGGATAAATTGGATAAGCAATGTTTTTATTTTCTTCTATCATGGTTGCCTTTACACCGAGTTTCATAAAAAATGTATTGGTTGGTTCTATATTCACTTGCTTAGGAACAAACAAATCAAATCCGGAGTTAGGATAGTCGTCTGTTTGAACCATGTTATTATGTTTATCAATTTGTTCTTGATATTTATATATTAGTTCGTTGTTACATTCATGAAATACCAGTTGTAATACAGGAAAATTAACCATTATAAAAATATATATACACATATGTTTATATATATTTTTACATGTTTTTTACATGTTTTTAGATTTGAACTCGCTCCATGACATTTTGATGGGCTCTACGAATTCAGTCTTTTCGTTTTGATATTTTTTATCAAGATTTTCGGATTCTTTGAGTGCAGAATCAATGTATATTTCCTTTAATATGGTTCCTACTTTCACAGAACCCTCATGTTGATCAATAGAACCAGTTTCAATCTCTTCTAATACACTAATAAATTTATCCATTAATTTTAAATTTATTTCGTCTTTGTATACCTTGTGGTATATATTAGTATAGTTATTGTATAAAAATCCACACTGATTCATGCATAATTGTGAGAACTTATCTGGTTCTTGTTCTCTCATTTTAGAATGTGTTGCTTTCAGACTAGTCATTATTATTAAAGCATCGCGTATCTTAGAACTATGCTTTAAATTACGAATTTTTTCGGTATTGTTTTCATAATCTTTGGATTCAATGAGTTTTTGAATATTTAAGCTTTCACTTTGATTCATATATATATATGAATATAAATTGGTTTTTAATTATATTTATTGTTTATATATAAATGTCAAGTAATCAAAATATAGGTATGTTTGATAATAATTTCAATATACTTAATGATGTATACTTTCTACCCAAAGTGAAATATGTTGGTTATGGTATTATATTTGTAATTATTTTCATATTATTATACCTTGTATTGCAATATAACTACATATATTCTAATTGGGAAAAGTTGAAATGTAATCATATCTTTTGGTCTCCACTATATTTCAAAAATTCTAAGCAAACATTTGAAAAGTGCAATACTAGTAAAATAGACAATATTATTGATAATGACTTAGGTTCAATCACAAAGAATATTGCGTCTTTGAAAGCAGAATATAAAAAAACAGAAGATACATTAGAGACGAAAAAAGATCCTGCTGTTTTAGCAAAGGAAGTCAAGTTACCATTAAATAATATTTTGAATTCATTGAATAATAATGTAACACGTATTTCTGAATCTATTAATACGATTGTAAAATCAATAATTGTAAGTTCAAAGATAAATGAGAAACTAGGAACCAATGAAGGCCAATTCTTGGATATAGTGAAAAATAGTAATTTAGCAAGTTTTTCATAACTGGTGTATGTATATAATTAAAAACAAAACATATATAAATTATTATATATGTTTCAAATGAAAATAGTAACAATAGCAGCTTTAATTATTATATTCTTCATTTTGTTGTTAGTCACCAATTTCTTAGTATATACGTCATCCAATTGGTATGGCAGTCAATATGAATTCCATTTTTTAGCGGATTTGTTTAATAAGGATTCAAAACAAACAAATGATAATCTGTTGAATGTGAATACAAAAAAGGTATTAGGTAGAAATAATGGAGACCTAAATAAACGCATAAGTGATCTACAAGAGAAATTAGATGCTATTCAAAACAATAATGAAAATATGGAAATAATAGGTAAAATAGACGCAGATTTTGATAACGAAGAATTGGTTAAAATGGCAAAAGAAGAAATAAATGAAATAAAAAACAAAGGACCAAATGCATTGCAACAACTCCTTAATAAGTATTTAGTCAATAATAATATAACAAATAATGTTATTTCAATGGCTTCAAATATAAATAATATGAAAACGCAATTGAATAATGTCAATGAAAATATAAACAAATTAAGTGAGAAAAACCCAATGTTAATATAACTTCATATGCAATATTAAAATTCTTGTTTATTATATACAAATATGAATCAATTTCAGAATACAATGAAAAAGATACCTTTTATAAATACGACTTCAAATAAACAAATAAGTTTTACATTAGATAATATAGCTTCACTTGTATTTATACTCTTATGTATAGGCATAGTATTGTTTTTTACACTACATATTGATTATAAGAAAAATGGCAGAAACATACAATATTATGATTATTTGGCATTATTTAGTGGAGATAGTAAGAACTATTATTCTAGAAACATTCAGTCCAAGGCACAGGAATTATCTGAAAAGAAAAATGAAAAATTAGTTGCTGACTTGGATTCTATGGAAAAGGATATCAATAAACTAGAACAAGACTATGAGAGTTATAGAAATAATATAAAGAGAACAAATGATCATTTAATTTTGAATTATGAAACCGAAAAGAATAATTTACAAGATAAATTTGATGAATTTAGTAAAAAGCTAACAATATTGAAGGTTTATATGGATAAGAACAATTCAGAAACAAAAAATTTATATAAAACGTATGTAAATCGTTTGAAAAATTACTTCAATGCTATGAAAACACAGTTGGATAATATGAGTAATGTTCATATTCCTGCTGCCGAAGCAATCGGTAAAAAGGGTCTATATGACAATTTAGTGAATTTATATAATTCTATTTATGAAGTTCTCATACAAAATATTACATTCATAAAGTCCATTCATAGCGGGTTTGACTTGAAAGAACATAAACAAAAACAAAGAAAGAATATACAAACAGTTGAAATAGAATCAGTGAACAAACAATTTTAATTGTTGAAAGATTTATTGGTATAATTCTTAGGAACTATAAATTATCTTTGTTAATTATATAATGAAAAGCTACAATAAGTTAGTGACTTTAGTTGTTGTTTTGGTTGTTGTAATATTTGCAACATCTATTTATTCATGTTGTTCGTTCAAACCATACAGTGTGAACAATATATTTAGTAATAAATTTTCAAAATATGAAAATATGACAAATATAGAAGGCAATAAACCCGAAGAAAAAAAGGAAGAAGATACGGAAGGGTTTCAAGGCATGAGTGATGAAACAAGCTATGCAAGTGTAAATGATAATGCACCAATAGATAGTTTCTCAAAGCTTGAAGGAAGTCTAAGCTCAGAAGGCTGTGCTGGTTTGACTAACTCACAAGGTCCTTTAGTATGCAATGATGAACAAAAGAAACTCTTGTCAACACGCGGTGGTAATGCCACTGGTGTTGCTGACCAGATTGGTTCTGCATAAATGACATACTTATTACATTGAAATATGTATTAGATATATAAATACATATTTTATGAAACTATAATATAATGAATTATGAAGATATATCGTTCACACATCAAGAACGTGAGAATTTAACAGTAAATGAATTCTTTTTATTATTGGCATGTGAATATGGACATAAAGAATGGATACAATGGTTATGTAATTTTGATGGAAACATTAACCTTTCTATGCGAAATTTTCTACCTTTTCAAATAGCAATAGAAGAGAATAATATGGAAATTATTTTATATCTACTTAAACAAAATTCTCAATTGATATACGTACTGAAAGAATATATGTACGATGAATTCTTACATTGTAGATTTGATAAAATGTTGATTTTATATAAAAACATACCAAGTTTATATGACAATTTCACAAGTAATGAGTTAATGGAAATATTTTCTTCATTGTGTGAAACCGATATACAACTATCATATTGGTTTTGTGAAAAATTCCCTTTTATACCTGTTTATAGATATAGTCATAGATTATTTTTACATGCGTATTTATCTGAAAATATAGAAATAATTAAATTATTACACACTATGTTTCCTGATTACTATTACATAGTAATAATAGATGATAAACTACAATGTTTTGATATTGACTATTCCATTAAACCCAATAAAAAAGTAGAAAAAAATACGATTTCTATTGAGAAATGTTATATATGTTATGAGGACAATGCTGATATTTTCACTACGTGTAAACATTTTTATTGTAAGAATTGTATACAAAGACACTATGAATATAATACTATATTTTGTCCTTATTGTAGAAAGGAAAATTATGAATATCAGTTATTCTTGATAATATGAAATCTTCAACCAGGGTGTTAAATAAGTGTAATAATATGATTCACATTTAATATGCTTTCATCATTAAGTATTTCACCAGTTTTTTTTCCATGTTCAAGCCAATAATCCAAATTTATCTCTGTTTCAAGTAATTCTACTACATAAATGATGTATTTCAGCTCTATTTTGGAGTAATACCTAACAATATAATAGGTTAAATACGAATATTGACATACTGAACCATCTATTGTTCGTTTATAATGTACTTCATTTTTGAAATAGTTAAAAAGTAGGTTTTCAGTATGGAAAACATTTATTGCATTTTTAGAGCAATATAGAGGTTTGAAAAGAGGGTTAAATTCAACACATGTTTCAAACCATTTGTCGTATTCCATTGTTTTATGTTTATTTGACTCATAATTTATTGTATCGTAGATTAAACTACACAAATAATCATATATGTTTGTATATAATCTTGCATAATAACGCGTTGATGAACGACAATCGCACTTACATGTGTTCAATGTGTTTTTGTTTGGATTAAACTCAAAATCATAAAATGTCTCTTTATTGAACATTTCCATGGTTATTTTGTTATTTTGATGACGTTCACAACACTTGCATTCATTATATTGAATCATTTTTTCTCGGTTTTTATCATAATGAATCATTGGGCTCCAATATAAAGTTATATATGAATCAAATACAGAACACATGAATTCGTCTGTATTTGGGTCTGTAACTGGAGTATGTCTAGCAGTAATATAATCTGTAATTTCGCCTTGTGACATTTTTATAATCTACACTATATAGTGTTTGATTTATTATAAAAAAATATTTCAATTTTTTATAATAAATAAGTTATATGCCATTTTCTGAATCAGAGTCATCTTTTATCAATAATTCCCTGTAAATTAATTCATTGCAATGATTTATTTGTATGATTATTTTTTATTATTGTATTTTGTGTTTTGTGTTTAAGCAGATGCCTTGACAAAGTGGTGCTTCATGTATCTCTGAAGGTTGAAGTAAGTGAGCTCATCATCCTTTCCGACGTTAAGGAGCTTGGAAAGGGCAGCATCAGGGTGGATTCTTCTTCCATTCTCCTTATCCTGGAGGCTCTTGGTTCTGATGTAGGCATTGATCTCTCTGCTTACCTCAGTTCTGGCCATCTCAGTTCCAGTGGTCTTACCAAGGAACTTGGCAAGCTCGTCACTAATAAGAGTTGGCTTGACAAATCCAGAAGGCTGTCTAGTTCCAGTGGTTCTCTTCTTCTTTCCAGAAGACTTCTGGGCAGCCTTAAGCTCACGGGCTACAGACTTCTCAAGAGTCTTGAAATCAGACTTAAGGGTGGCGACGAGGTTAGCAAATTGTTGAAGCTTGCAAGCATACTCGCTCAACTTGAATGCTACAGTATCTTCAACGGCACCCTCAGCAACTACCTCATTCTCGGGAGCAGTAACAGGGGCAGGGGTAGGAGCGGAGGCAGGAGCCTTCTCCTTCTTGGACTTGGACTTCTTTTCTTCAACAGGAGCAGCAGGCTTTTCAGACTTGGCAGTACGAACCATTCTTATAATACTACATAACATCATTTGTTTAAGTAGTTTTGATACAATATATTTATCTATTGTTTTTTTCACTGGATATATCGAGACAAAAATATATTATCCCTAAAATATCTAAATGAAATAAAAAACGCATAAATAAAAAAGTAGTTTAGAAAGTAAAATGACACATATATGATGTCTCATTTTATAATGATGAATAACTAAAAAGATATGGAATCATATAAATATGGCAATTGACTACGAGCATCTTCTGATACATGTGTAATTGCAGTTAAAACATGAAGCGCTGCTATTTGTTTAAAATCATTGTTTATACCTGTGTAAATCAAATTTTCCATAATAGTTATACATGCTAACTTAACTGTTTCTAAATTATTAGCATTTTCCGGTGATCTCATGTTTATATTTTCTAAACCATCTATAAATGGATTGAAATAAGGACAAATCCTACGTTTTGTTAATGTTGGTAAATTTGCTCTATATGTCCAAATATCGTAAATATACCTTATTAGATTTAAATAATTGTCAACATCTAAATTAGATATCCATAAAGGTGTTGTATAGTTTCCTAAATTATCAATTTCATAAAATAAATTGTTTATTCTATTGTTGATGTTTTCATTTCGTGTTTTCCTCATTCTTTCCATGATTTCATCTTTTTTTGATACATTCACTGTTTCATCAAATGACATGGATTTTCTCGGTAAAAATATTCTATTCATTTTTCCTATAAAACATGCCTTTTTCAATACATCGTATGCTATTTTTTCACGATTATATGGATTTTGCACAATACCTGGCTTTTTCATCATTGTTAATAATGAATTAATGTCAAAACCATAAACAAAATTATTATTGTCTTTGAAACTGAAAAAGTGGTAAAATCTAATATTATCTAAAGGTTCTAAGGTGTAGAAATCAGTATCATTTACGCACATTTTTCTGTATTTTAATGCTGGACCTTTATACTCCATATATAGGTATATTAATTTCCTTCTTATCAAACATTGTATTTTTATGATGTTCTTGATTTTATTGAAATGTTCTGTTAATCTTTCCAATAATACTGGCTTTGTACCGCCTACTTTTAAATTATTGAATTTGGCTATTTTTTTTAGTTCTGGTATTTTGTATTTATTCAGTTCAATTTTATCTTTAGTATATTTTTCGTAATTTATTTGCATTTCTGTATCTATTGGTTTGGACAATACTTGCATTACTATTTTAATTTATAATATGTTTATATTTATTTTTAGCACATCAACATTTTCAATACATTTTTTTCAGTATGTGCTCATTTTTAGCTCTTTTTGTGATAACATTTAAAAAAATTGAAATAAAGAAATGGTTACATGTAATGTATACAAAACCCGATTGTTATTATGTCTGACACACAAAGATCCGCTCAAGTGCTCCTTGCTTCTGAATGGCAACCAAATGCCGTAAAAATGATGCCTTTTAAGAAAAATGAAAGAGGTGGAGGGTCCATTAGCATTATCAGTACTCAAATGAATAAGTCTCTGAGAATTGAGACACCTCCTCTCAGCACATTTGGTATTGCGGATTATGTTGATGAGAAGACTGGCGAATCAGATGGAAGATACAATGCTACTTTGAATCTTCCTAATGAGGAATATGCCACTCCTGAAACCAACGCATTAATTAAAAATATGAAAGAATTTGAATCCCATGTTCTGGATTGGGGTGTAGAAAATTCCGAGACATTGTTTGGTAAGAAGATGACACGTGAGCTTGTTGAAGATAGATTCTTTAGTATTATCAAATATAGAAAGGATAAGGAAACTGGTAAAACCGATTGTGATAAGCCTCCTAATCTAAAGATTCGTATTCCATATTATGATGGTATTTGGAATATCAAGCTCTATGATTATAATGAAAATACATTGTTTCCTTCTTCTGACCCTGATGTCAATCCTATTGAGCTTATTCCAAAGTATAGTCAAATTGCATGTGTAATTCAATGTGGCGGTTTGTGGTTTGGTGGTAAGGGTTGGGGTATCACTTGGAAACTCAATCAAGCAGTTGTAAAGCCTAGAGATAATTCTGGTTTCAACAATGATGTTTGTATGATTAGACTATCAAAGGAAGATAAGGAACGTATTGATTCTGCACTTGTTACAGAAGATAATACTAATAATGTTGCACCAGAACCAGTTGTTGAGTCTACTGAGGTGGCTGATAGTGATGATGAGAAGCCTGAAACACCACCGCCAACACCAGTTAAGAAAGTACTAAAGAAATCAACTGATGATGAGGCAGAGAAGCCAAAGAAGAAGGTGCTCAAAAAGAAGCCCACAGCATAATTAAATAGCTAGTTTATAAAAATCATAATAAAAATATAGTATTGTAGTTATAACTCCATAAAAAAGTGAAATCATAATAATCACATTTTTTTCATATTCTAATATGAGTAAAACGATAATTCCACATATAAATGTTAATGTTGTTCCTATTAGTGTGTGATATGAGAAATCCTTTATTGCATTTTTTCCATCTTTAGATGATAAATATATGAAGAAGAAAAATGTCAATGGTACTGCCCAAATAAATCCTAAAATTTTATAAAAATGTTCATACGACTTACCATACATGCTTGATAAAAAGCTTATTATACCCATCAATATTCCACCGAATATTCCATCATATATATAAGTTGCCATATATATGATGTCTATATTATAATACCAATGTTAAGAATAATATTATATTACTACGACGTGATATATCATATATGTTATTTCTTATTTTGGAAATACCCTTATTGTAAAGAGTTATTTTTTGAAACGGTAATAACTTGATTTTGCTACATTCAATATTGTATACTTCATTGTTTATATTGAAATGAATGTATTCATTACCAAATATATTTTGGAGTTGTTTGGTTATATACACACATACATCATTGTTTTCATTTATATTCACATTGTCATCTAATTGTGGTTCTATTTTGATAATGACATTTTTATCGTCTAACTCATATACAAGCTCATGATGCCATAGTGGAATCACAAACTCATTGGATTCATATGATAATTTGTATACATTATTTTTGTATATATCTTCCAATAATGGTCTCAAAATAATTTCCACGTTTTTCTTCTTTTCTATTACACAAAAACGTTTGAAATATTGAATAAATTCGTCTTGACCAATATTTTGGAATAAAAATGAGAAATTATCATCATAAATAGACTGCATGTTTTCACATAATATTGTCACTATTTTCTTACGTATTTCTTCGTTATAAAAATGGAAATGGGTTTTCAAAAATTCATCCAATAAGTCCGAAAATTTAATATTCTCAAAATGAATTTCATTGTCGTCATATTGCTTATTATTCAAAAAATCATATGCTTCCTTTAATTCAATGAATTTCTTGTTACTATCTTCATATGGATTTTTATCAGGATGGTACAACAATGCTTTTCTTTTGTATATTTTCTTTATAATATCATGATAATCCGTTTTACTCATATTCTTTATATTTTCCTCTTTGATTTCCAATATTTCAAATGCCTTTTTTTGATTCATAGATCTCATGTAATATAAACAGGAACATATTTTCTAAGTGATAAATTGGTCTATAATTATTATTGAAATATAACAGGTCTTTATACAAATGTATCATTATATTATTAATATTCTCCGATTTTAATTTATTTAAATGAATAAAATGTTCTAATACATTGTAAACACATTCTATTGGGTCTAAATGAAACACTAATATATTGTATATTGTTTCTCGCAATTCACTCAATGACGCATTGGATTTCATCTTATCTATTATTTCGTTATTTATTGCATCAAATATTTCTTCGTTTGGTTCCATATTATTGCGTTTCAAAGATTTGATTTCCTTTATGTTTGTAATGTATTTCATTTCTAGCGATTGAAAAAATCTGTTAAACACTTTGCCTGTATGTTCAGCGTTTAATATGGAGTTATAACATGATTTATCGGGTCTTTTAATGCCTATTTTGTGGAAATTATTGATTATATTGTTGTGCAAAAAGCTAATGTTTTCTGTTATCAATATGAAATATAGATTTATATTACTCAATATATGTGCATGATGTTGAACATAACTATAAAATATTTCCAATAATTCGCTGTGTATATGGTGGAAATTTTTACACACGATATATCCTTTTTTGTCTGGCTTTGTCATTATGATTTCAGTTATTTGGAAGAAAATTTCGTGGAATAGTAATTTGGCATGACAACCCAATTGCTCCATATCCACTTCATAATGTATGTCACTAATGTTATATGTATAATTCTGTTTTTCTGTGTTGGCTGTTATATGTTTGTAGTATTTTAAATCACTTGGACTCTCTCTTTTCATAAACAACAGCATTTGACTATATTTACCTACTCCTGATGGACCATATAATATGAGATTTCGTTCTGGTATCATTTGTGATTGTAAATCTGGATGAAGATTTGTTTTTTCACATATTTGTGTATAATCCTCAAATGTAGTTTCAAAATATTTCATACTTATACTATGAAATACTTGCTATTACCTTTTATTTTAATTTATTTTTTTTATTATTATCATTTTTTATTAATACTTGATAGGAATAACTAGTCATTGTTAATCCAATAATGTGTATTGCTATTAATAATAGATTCAAAAACAATACTTGTCCGGGTTCTGTAGTAGCGATCATTCCGGGACCGACCATGTAAGAAAATAATAATTCATTATAATTATAGTTTATTCCGAGGAAAACAATTATTAATACCACCATAGAAACAAACATACCTTTGATCATATGAAGTATTTTTTCAAATAATTTACTTTTCAACTCTATTTTTCCAAATATACTGGTTTTATTATACATTGACAGTAATAATAGGTTTACACTTGTTAATATCATTGATATAATAGGAATAAATAGGGATTTAAACATTGTAAAATTATCAATCCTCATACTTAAAATGAAAAATATGATACCTATTACAAATAACGTTATTGATGATTCATCCGCCGTTTTTTTTGTGTAATGAACCGTTGTAACTATTAGTCCAATAAACAATAATGCATATATTCCAAAATATAAGTAATTGGTTTCTGAAACTAACGATTTAAATACATTGTCTAGTATTGGAACTTGTTCTTTATAAAGGTCATGTAATAATTTTGTACCACTAACACTTGTTAATAAAAAAATTAAAATATATACTAATCCTTCTATTGACTCATTGCTATTGTCAAACATAAAGGAAAACAGCATAATATAAGCTGCAAATATGAGAACATATAATATTACGTTTGTGAATTCCATATATTATATATAGTTAAAATAATTTATTCTTTTGGTTCATATGGCATTTTTTGTGTTTTATGTAACCATTCTAACAATACTTCTTCCTTACAATATGTAAATCCTTCTTTGAAACCGGCTAATTTGTAAAATTCCGGTTTTGGCATTGTCGGTGTCTTGTAATATACATATGCACCATATTTGCTTTTACGTATACTTACGTCGGCATTAATGATTCGCAATATATTTTTGTTTGTTTCTGGTGCCTTCAAATCATCTATTGTGATTGCGTCCAATGGCTTTTTAACATATTCTAATGATTTACGGTTTTCACCTATTTGCGCATATTTACCATATTTTCCCATTTTCACAAATACATCTTCGCCTTCATATTTTCCTATATATCGGCTTTCTATTTCCAATAAATCGTCTAAACTATAATAGTTCTGTTTCAGTTTATCAATATCTATGGTCATATCTTTCTTCACATTTTTCAATACTATTGTGGAGTCTTCATTACTATCGGTTGCGGGAATGGTTTGTTTTAAAACTGGTCCATTCTTTGACCACATAAGCTCATGTGTATCGTCTATTTTATATGTTTCTTTTACCAAATTTTTCAATGGTTTGGATAATGTCTTGATTTTATTTTCGGCTTCTTTACATACTTGTGTCCAATCATCACATTCTTGGTTTGTGATTTTGTCCAATGATTCTTCCATATTTTTCGTATAATCATAACAAAACATTTCTTCAAAATATTGTAACAAAAATTCTATTACAATAATACCTATTCCTGTGATTATGAGTTTATTTTGCTCCTTGTTTACTGTTTTTTCAGTTTTCACTTTCTCTATTTTATTTGTTAAAATATAGTCCGTTCCTGAGAACTTTTCACCTTCAATATTTGTCTTTATTACATATTTACGTGTCAATATGGTATCTACAAATGATGCATATGTTGATGGACGACCAATATTCAATTCTTCTAATTTTTTTATCAATGATGATTCATTATAGTGACTGAAATTACACACAAGATTGTCTATTGCATGGATCTTATTATACTTTATTTCAACCTTTTGGTCTACAAGTGTGTTGAGATATATTACATCATTTTCTTCTTCTTTTTGAGAACCTGTTATCACTTTCCATCCTATGAATCGCACTAATTCTATTGTATTTACATACTTTGTATCATTCGGTGCGGCGATTGTGTAATTATATACCTTATATTGTGCTTTTGACATCAGACTTTGGACTGTATTTTTCCATAAATAATGGTATAGTGTATTCAATTTACTATTTTTATATACACTTTCTGGAATCTTCTGTAATTCTATTTTTGTCACACGAATTGCTTCATGTGGGTCTTTATTGTCACTCTTTAATTTCATGTGATCTTCGTGTAGGAATTTTTTACCATATGTTTTTTCTATATATTGAGAACCTTTGTTTAAAAATTCTTCGCTGTATTTTGTGCTTTCTGTCCTCATATATGTAATATATCCATCTTGGTAGAGAGTCTGACATAGAGTCATTATTTCAACCGCACTGTAATGATATTGTTGACTGACTTGTACTAACATGGTGGACGTGTTCAATGGCTTGGGAGGATTCTTTTCGGAGTCATGAGAACTTGATGTAATAAAATAACTATGTTTCTTGGATTTTTCTAGAAATTCTTCAATGGATAAAATAGGTTTATTTAATTGGAATTCTATGTTTTTACTAGAGAACCAACCCACTACTTTGTAATTTCTCTCATTTTTCGTGGTTTTCTTTTTCAAATAATTTTCATATATTAATCGCAAGGCGGGCGTTTGACAACGCCCTGCGCTAAGACTATTTTCCTTGTTATTATACGCATATTTCCATAGAAAGGGTGATATCTTGTAACCCACAATGACATCTAATACTTGACGCGCTTGTTGACTTTCTATTAGATTCATGTTGATTATACCTGGTTCTTGTAATGACCTTAATACTGCATCTTTCGTAATTTCATTGAATTTAATACGCGTTGTATTCAAGGGTAAATCAAATAATATACAAATATGCCATGCTATTGCCTCGCCTTCACGATCATCATCTGTCGCCAAATATATGTTATTGGAATCATATTGGTCAATAATGGATTTCATTATTTTAATATGTTCCTCTTTTTCTTTGATATTTTTGAAAATAATATTATAATTTTTGTATGAATCCAATGTTCTCAAATGCCCTTTTGATGCAATACATTTATATTGAGAACCTAAGAATTTTTCTATTTTATCGCATTTAGAAGGAGATTCTACAATGAGCAATTTTGTTGATTCACCTTTGACAAATTCTGGTGTTGATTTATTGGAATTTTTGAAATTTCGCTTTTTCTTTGATAAATGAGGCTTCATTTCTATTATTTAAGTCTTTTTTTTACATTCTTATATGGATTATATTACTTTTTATTATATTACTTTTTTATAACTCGTTAAACTAATGATTTTGGTAAAAGTATTTTATACATTTTATATATAAATGAGCGTAGTAAGAGGATTATATATTACACGAGAAAATTTTATTGCTATAATAGTGGATGATAATTATATTTCTCACTCTCTAACTCCTATTAATGGAGAATATAAGAAAAAAAAATATGAAAATTCTAAAATTAAAGGATACTTTCCACAATTATCACAGATTAATGTTATTAAAGGTGATATTGTAGAATTAATTAGACAAAATAAAGACGTATATTTTGGTTATTTAGTATATAATAATGAGAAGACATATATATGCATATCAAAAGAAGATTTAAAAAATTTAGATTATATTGAGACGCCAGAATATAAACATTTTGTACATTATATAGACCTATATAATAACGTAATAGACTATAAAGAAACACCATTACGTGAACAAATTCATAGAACAACTCGGTCAAAGGGTGGTAAAAAAACAAATAAAAGATGCAAAACAAATAAAAGATGCAAAACAAATAAAAGATACAAAACAAATAAAAGATGCAAAACAAATAAAAGATACAAAACAAATAAATGATGCAAAACAAATAAATGATGCAAAACAAATAAATGATTATATTTAGGATATTAAGATGCGAAAAAATAAAAAATTAAAAAGATATTTGATGAACTTTTTGATTTTTATAAAAATATATATGTATAGAATATAATGCCTCGTCGTAATAGCATGAGCAGAAGAGCAAGACAGTCTATGAATAATAGAAACCGTCGTAGACGTACCAGAAGTCAACAATCGCGTAGACGTACCAGAAGTCAACAATCGCGTAGACGTACCAGAAGTCAACAATCGCGTAGACGTACCAGAAGTCAACAATCGCGTAGAAGTAACAGAAGACAACAATCGCGTAGAAGTAACAGAAGACAACAATCTATGAGCAGTCGTTCATCAAGTGCATCTACAATAAGCGCACGAAGACGTCCAACAACTATACTAGATACCAGAGGTATTAGTATTCCTAGACCATCTTTGTCAACCTCTTTTAAGGAACCACAACCTGTAAATCCCGAACAATTAGTAGAAGGAAAATTTTATTATATCAAATTTTCTGGATTACATCGTTCTGAACATAGCAGTATGTTTGCTGGTATATATGACGGCGAAGGTGCTGTAGGTTCTTCCGGTGAAACGGCTAGATTTACTAATGTATGGAGAATGGTTCCTCAGCATATGCGTGAAGACTATAATACATGGGTACATTTGGAATTTGACTTTGAATTTTCTATTGATAAACATTATTTTTATGCCATTCCCAGTGAATATTCTAAATGGGTTAGTGTACAAAACCAACTTGCAAGAGATTCTAAATTAAGAGATGTTATGTTATATAACACATATTTAGAGGTTTTCGGACAAGGAGACCATGCTAGATATCTTGTCCATCAATCAAAAGAAGCTATGCAGATATAAGTCTTATTGATTTGAATATAACAATACAAATCCTAAAATAATAATAATTATTGCAAATATATTTTTGAAATACATTGTATCTATATTACGACTATAAATTGTAATAAATGTTCCTAAAATAAATGATAGTGATATTATCATAGCATAATTCCATTTAATTGAATTCTTATCTTTTTTATAATATAAATATACAGCAATTATTCCTATTGGTAATAATAATGATGCTAATGATGTAGCAATTGCGTCTTTATAGTTTGATATTACATTCATGTATACTAATAAAGGTACAATTAATATTTCTGCACCTCCACCAACAAAGGATGCAGTTGCACCTGTGAGAGAACCTATAAAAATCAATTTATAGAAATTTTCGTCTATTGTAAATAGATCCATATATACTGATATAATATTAACTTAGTGGGTAATTATGTTCAAAATTGATTTATGAAATATATTTCTATAATATATTCCATGAAAGGAGAACACGTTGTTATTATTATGGCCGGTGGATTAGGAAAACGGATGAATTCTGATTTACCCAAAGTTCTCCATATTTTGAAAAATAAACCCATGTTAGTTCGTGTTATTCAAACCGCAATAGAAACCAATCCACAACGAATATTTATTGTGGTAGGTAAATATTATGAAATTATCAAATCCACGATTGTAGACTATGATTTATCTGAATTTGTTGATTTTGTTATACAAGAAGAACCTAAAGGGACTGGACACGCTATCATGTGTGCTAGGAATTTATTGTGTGAAAATAGAAAGGTTCTCATTTTATCTGGTGATGTCCCTTTAATTTCTAAGAATACTATTTGTAACATGTTATCTTCCGAAACTTCTGTTTGTCTTTTAGCAACACGACTTGAGAACCCAACGAATTATGGCCGTGTTATTATTAAAAATGGAGAATTCCAATACATTGTAGAAGAAAAAGATTGCAACGAAGAAGAGAAAAAATGTGACCTCATTAATAGTGGTATATATGTGTTTAATGAAGCTATGTTATCTAATAATTTGCAATATTTGACAGATAATAATGCACAACAAGAATATTATTTGACCTCTATGGTGGAAATAATAAAAAAGAATGAAGGTGTTAATGTGTGTGTACAAGAACTTTCACAAAGCCATCAATATGAAATCATGGGTGTAAATACTACTGAACAGTTAGAACAATTAAACTCGTTCCTTTAAGGATAGTGGAATATAGGGTCACTTGTTTCATTTGCACATTCCATTACACATAAGACTTTTATTTTTTGTTTGAGTTCTTCATCCGTGAAACATATATTGTTGATTTTTATTGGCCGTTCTAAGTAATATGTTTTATTTTTTTTTGTGTCTTTAATCATCATATATTTGGGTTTAGTTTTCAATATGATTCTTTTGCGGGGTTTCTTTGAAGGTACTGGAACTGATGAAGAGACTGGTTCTAATGAAGGGACTGGTTCTAATGAAGGTGTCGGCGTTAAAACGATCTTCTTCTGTTGCCTTTTCGGTTTTACTACGTTATTTGATATATCCATTGCTGATTTATGATGTTCATGTAAATATTCTTCTCATATTTCAATTTTTCAGAATCAATGTATTTACTTTTTATATTAATATAAATATATTTTGATATTATTACATGTAATGGAAGACTTATATGATGAACCAAATGAATTCACAAATGAAGATTTTGATGATAATGAAGAAATAGAGAACCCCGAAACAATTGATATTGATAAACACTCTGGATTGCTGAATAAAAATTACGCAGGGAAGCTACATGTATCACAGACTTTTGGTAAAAAGGGAAAACGAATGTTATATAAACTATGTCCATATGATAAAACACTACCTTATTTATTAGTCCCTTATGATCTCAAAATAGAATTTCAAAAACAAAAGATCAATAAATATGTATTATTTCAATATACTGAATTCAATAAAGTTCATTATGGACAGCTTGTTCAAGTATTAGGTGATGAAGGAGAACCAAGAGCTTATGGTGAATATATGGTATTTGCAAATAATTTGAATTTCTCTGTTAAAAAAATGCGTGAGAAAATGAAACAAAAGCAACAAGAACCGGGTTTCAGTGATTCTATTGATCATTTCTTGACAGATGATGAAGATGATGAAATTGTTACATATGATAACAAAGGTACAATCTATTATGATGATGCAGTGGGATTTAAAAAAGACGCTGATGGTAATACTATAGAAACCTATTATGTAACAAATGTTGCATATTTTATGGATTTATATGAATTGTGGGACTGTTTTGATCTTAATGCATATAGAAATATTTATTTACCACAAAATGTCAAGCGTATATTACCAAAAGAATTATTAGATAAATGTAGTTTGAAGGCTGGTACAAAGAAATTGGTGATGAAAAATGGTAAGTTAACAAAAATATATATAAAAGAAAATAGAGAATATGATGAAAAATGGAAAGAGAAGATAACAAAAGAGATGTTAAGACGAAAAGAAGATGACCAAGAAATAAGTCCATTGCGTAAAATATTAGAATTATATAAACAAAAAAATAAAAATCAAGATATGAGCATTGATATATATGAAGAAAAACACAAATTAATACGTTATATTGAAAGAAAAACCGAAATGTTGACAATATTAAATGAAAAAGAAGGAGTAATATGTATAGAAGACCGAGAGATATATAAAATAGGAGATAAAATAGTAGTAAAAGAAAAGAATACTAATTAGTAGGTGGCAAAAAACAAGTATGAGTATTGAAAAAGAAGTATTGAACCAAGAAAAAATTGAAAAAGAAGCGAAGAAAAAGAAAAATACACATAAGCCTCCCAACAAGCGAAGAATGACAACAAAAGCAAAAAAGCC
>Ga0209137_1000835_pt1 | contig 31359 bp, 31 predicted proteins | sample SaaInl5LU_22_DNA_FD_184642 | JGI IMG/M metagenome (GOLD analysis project Ga0209137, IMG submission 184642) | Marine microbial communities from expanding oxygen minimum zones in the Saanich Inlet - ESP_105LU_22_DNA (SPAdes) (version 2) | ecosystem: Environmental > Aquatic > Marine > Intertidal...
TAAAAAGATCTTAAGATGGCATATGAACTACGCCCTAAACTCTTGAAAAGGGGAGACTCTAGTGATGAAGACGGAGATGATTCTCCTGAGTTCGTACCTCGTTTTGGTCATAATATATATATATATGGTGGTAAATCAAAAAGAAGACAACAAAAACGAAAAGGAACAAAGAAGAAGAAATTTTCTAAGAAAACTAAAAAACATAAAAAACGTAACAACAAGAAATCGCATAAGAAATAAACATATCATCTAGACTCTAGTAAATGAACATATGGACAACTATCCAAACCGATCGCTTTATTGGCCAATTTATCTGCCTGATCATTCCCATATGAGTGTACGTCATTCTTTTTTGTGTGCGCTTTCACGTGATGGACATGAATATTGGGCTGATGTTTTACACATTCATATGCTTGAATCACTAGATTTTTGTTCGGAATATCTTGTTTCCATAATTGTTTCGCACATTTATCTCCATATGTGGTTACACATAACATCACATATGTAGAATCAGTCATAATCATTATTTTTTTCCCTTTGTTCACATCATCTTCAATAATGTTACATGCCTGTATAAATGCACTAATTTCGGCGGTATTATTGGTTTGTTTTCCTTCTACTTTTTGTGAAACATTGCGTTTATCATTGTCACCAAAAAATATGCCCATTCCTGCGCATGCATTTGGCTTTCCATTATTGGAACATGCTCCGTCAGTATATACATAATAATCTGCAACAAATTCTGACGTTTTGACCGTAGACTCTAGGGCGGAATCATTGTATGAATCAATAAACACGTTACACTCTTCGATTGTTTTAAATTTCTTGTATTTTGCCTTTTGAAATCCTTTTACAGATTCACTACACTCATTCCATGAGTGAAAAATACCAATATTTCTACCATTTGCTACGGCATAAAAAGACATTCGTATACATATGAATAAACTAACATATTTATACACTTTCGTGAAATGTTTTCGATATGGTTACAATATTTTACCCAGTTCTTCCATTTGTTCTGTGGTCAATGTTTCAGGAAATATAATTTCAAACTGGACATACAATTTCCCGGTTTCTGATCCTTTCGTAATCCCATAATGTTCAAATTCTCGTACATATCCAGGAGTTATCACCGACTTATTGGTAATGTTATTGAGTCTCAATGTTTTCCCATTCAGATGTTGAATCTCAATGGTAAATCCACATAACGCTTCTTTCAATGTGATTCGTTTTACACAATACAAATCATTCCCTTTTCGTTCAAATAGTTCATGCGGCAATATACGTATACTCAGTTTCACATCTCCCATCATATTATTCGGTCCACGATTTCCTATACCAGTCAACAAAATGCTTTCTCCATGGGAAATTCCTTGAGGTATCGGGATTTGTACATGTTGATTTTCTTTTGTATTTGTCTCATGATTGATTCTTTCCAATACAATACTCAATGGTTCGCCATTATATACTTGTTCTAGGGTAAGATCGATGGTTTGTTCGATATTGGGTGGTTTTGTAGGTTTTGGTGGTCCTGAATGAAACACACGGATTTTTGGTCCTCGTCCATGTCCCCCTGGACCTCCAGGTATATGTCCTCCCAAACCACCAAAAAATGTTTCAAATAAATGTTGCATTTCAGGGGGAGGATCATGTATTCCGCCGCCGCCACCTCCCATATGTGCAAAATGTACACCACCTGGGAAAGGGAATCCACCAGGAAAAGGGAATCCACCAGGAAAAGGGAATCCATCAGGAATATCATGATCCCCTAAACCCATATCGTAATGTTTTCTTTTTTGTGGATCGCTTAATGTTTCATACGCAGCATTGATTTCTTGAAATTTGGTGGTACTGTTTCCATCTGAATTCCGATCTGGATGATATTTTAGAGACAAAGATCGGTATGCTTTTTTAATTTCGGTTTCACTTGCATTTTCGTTTACACCCAATACTTCATATGGATTGACTGAATTGGATGAATTTGACGACATATAAACAAAATTGTATAGTTGTGTAATAAAACTATTTTTATGTAATTTTTAAAGTAAAAACATAAACACATTTATCATAAATTTCCCATATTCGTCACATACAATCATGACTACCAAAACGGAATTATTTATAACCAAATATAAACCGTATTATATTGACGATTTCAAACTAGACAAATATACAGAAGGTGCATTAAAAACCTTAATGGAAATGGACGATTTAAATATTATGTTGTATGGCAATCCAGGATCTGGGAAAACGATGTTATTAGAAGCATTGATTCGTGAATATTATGGATTGTCGAAAACAAGCTCATTTCCAGAACACAATATACTTTATATAAACAATCTCAAAGAACAAGGGATCAGTTATTACCGAAACGAAATGAAAACGTTTTGTCAGTCTCAAAGTATTATTTACGGAAAGAAAAAGATGATTGTAATTGACGATATAGACAATGTCAATGAACAAAGTCAACAAGTATTTCGAAACTACATTGATCGTTATAAGGGCAATATCCATTTTATTGCTGTATGTAACAATATTCAAAAAGTGATTGAAAGTATCCAATCCCGTGTTCATATTATACAAATGCATCCATTAGACAAAGAGGGAATTAAATACCATGTGGAAAAGGTCATTGAAAACGAGCAAATAATCCTGGATCAAGATTGTAAAGATTATTTGTTGTCTATTTCCAACAATTCTGTTCGTACAATGATTAATTACTTAGAAAAGTTACACATATTAAATGAACCAATTGACATACAATTATGTAAACAAATCTGTTCTAATATGTCTGTACAATATTTTGAAGATTATATAGATGCATATAAGCAAAAAGATTTACAAAAAGGGATTTCTATTTTCTACGAATTATATCACACAGGTTATTCGGTGATCGACATTTTGGATTTTTTCTTTAATTTCATCAAAACGACTCAAGAACTCGATGAAACAACCAAATACAAAATCATCCCATTTTTATGTAAATATATAACCGCATTCCACAACATTCATGAAGACATGATTGAATTGGCATTGTTTACAAACAGTATTTTCCATCAGATGTGAAAATCAGACAATAAAATATATATGCAAGTAGTAAATGACATATGTATTTAGTAAACAAATCCCAATGCAGATTTTATATGACTTATTCGAACCAGATTGTACATATCACGATACTCACTACATTATAGATGAAAATATGTACAAAAAAATGGTGTTTACTGGAAATCATATTCCATTTTTACAAGCATTAAAAGAATATTATCATCCATCGAAACAAAAATATTTGACACGTGAATTCACATATAAATCGTTTACCAATATTATACGTCAGATTTGTAGAAGTCATCATTATCCATTTTACACCAAGATGCATTACAATCATTCACAATATACAATCTTATATTTCTTGCAAAAACCGAGACAAATGGTCACGATTGAACAAAATAAATCGGGTATATCCTCACATCATGTTCGTTGATATTCAATACGTTGATATTCAATACATTGCATATTTAGAAAATATATAGGGAATATATAAATATGTTTTCGAAACAACCTTTGTCATTTTATGTATTTGGTTTTGGACTCATTATGTTAGCCAGTTATGTTGGAAATCAATATCGACAAACTTTTCAAGACGACGATCGTAATGAAGAATATCAAATGGTCAAAGATTATTTATTGAATGATTCGCCGTTATATGGCCACAACAAACCAAAATTATGGATTCATTCAAAATATGAAATCAATGCACGTCAATGGAAAAGTTTTATGAGCCGAAATTCTACAGATATAAACCAACCTTATTTGTATTTGACGATTCAAAGTATTATTCGTCATTGTAGCGATGATTTTCATATTTGTCTCATAGACGACGATAGTTTTGCTAGATTGATTCCTACATGGGATGTGGATCTGAAAACCATTCCAGAACCAATGCGATCCCGATACCGAGACATGGGTATGGTGCAATTGTTGCAATTGTACGGGGGGATGGTAGTACCGAATTCGTTTTTATGTACACGCCCTTTGTTGGAAATGTATCAAACGGGTATTGAAGGAAAAATGCCTTTTGTTGTAGAAAAAACAAAACAATGTGTGCGTAATCACGCGGTTAGTAGTAATCCATTTATTCCGGATATTCGTATGATGGGTGCTACAAAGAACGATCCGATGTTGGACGAGATGCTGTTGATCATGAAAACACGAGAACGTAAAGGGCATTTTAGTCAAGAAACAGAGTTTTTAGGCGAAACGGAAAAATGGTGTGTGCAACAAATCCAAGACCAGAAAATGCGCTGTATTGATGGAAATTCGATCGGAATTAAGACCAAGTGTGGAGCCCCGATTTTGTTGGAAGCATTAATGGGTGAAAATTACTTGGATGTAGAAAACAGTTTATTATTTGGTATATCGATTCCAAGTGAAGAATTGTTACGTAGACCGAAATATAGTTGGTTTGCAGTGTTGCCACAAGAAGATGTATTAAATAGTAATGTAATATTGGCCAAATATTTCCAAGCATCAATCGTAGATGATGACGTTTTAGAATCAGAACGAAAAGAGAAAATCCGAGACATGATTGCGATTTGATCTAAGTAAATGTATTTTGTAATGATGTATACAAAATATATTTGATTATTGTCCAATTCCGCAACGAACACAAGATTGATTACCTCCGCGAGACGTCAATTTATTCTTTAGATCTTCTGTGAAACATAATCCACCTAAGCTGTTACTATATCCCATTGATTTTCCAACACATTCTGGGCTGCCTTTCAGTTTTGATACTTCATCGATGGGAGCATAATCCCCATAAATTCCTGCTTGTAATCCACTTCCTTCGAAAATAGCACGAGCTCCTTTTGATGCTTCTTGGACCGCACTTTCTACACCATTTACATTGGATGCATTGTTTACTTTCGAAGGAAAATCGGTGAAACCTTCATATGGGTACATTTTGGAAAACATGTTATTTTCAACATATGGAACATAAGATGATCCGCCGAAATTGGCATAAAGGATCACTACAAAAAACAATAAAATGACTAAACCTGCTTCAAAGGAAACTTTCATTATTATACATAAATCTTAGATAAAAAAAATTACATGTCTTTGTCATTCTCAATACTTTCTTCTTCTTCTTCCTCACCATCGTCATCACTATCTTCCTCACCATCTTCATCACCATCTTCAAATCCTTCTTCTTCGTCTTCGGAATCTTCTTGGAAACCTTCTTGTTCGTTGTCTGGTGCTAAAAACATAGAATCTATCATAGAGAAAACACGCGTGGTAATAGAAGGATTTTCACTAGTTTCTAATGTCTTTCCATCTTCGGACAAATGTGTTTGGACTGTAAACCCCTGGATTTGTTTGCGTAAACTAGCTTTCACCGATTCTTTCCATGCCCTGATTTGTTTGCTAAATAAAAAATAAATCAATACTAAGATCATTCCTAACACTATACTTAATAAATTCATACGGGTCAATCCTAAAGGTTTAATATACGAATCGATTGGTTGTAGAAACGTCAATTGATCGGAGGAAACAACAAAATCCATATTTGTCTATTATGTTTTAACGATCCATTAAAAAAAACAAAATAAAACACATTTCTAACAAACATATATAAACTGATCATGATATATAGAACCAAAAATGAATCCACAAGAAAGACTCGATCTGAAAAAGTTGATGCAACAGCCTGGCCACGATTACGAGGACAATACCGATGGCATAAGAAAACTAAGGCACAGTACCTTAATCCATACCGATATTATGGAACTCGAGAAGTTAAAGAAAGAACAGAAAGAGATGAAGGAGAAAAATCCCAAACTCTTTGTAGTACAATGTCAGACAAAATGTTCTTTTCTATACAATTCTTATACCGATATTTTCAATCGTGTTCTAAACGACGAATTGGACCTATCGATGATGGGGAAAGCTTTACAAACATTGAAAGATATTGAAGATGGAAAAATCAATCAACAAGAAGGATCGGTGTTAATGGGGAAGTTGTTTTATCAGATATTTGTAGATAGTGCGCTAAAGAAAGGAGAAAAACTAGAAAAACAAGCAATGGAAACAGACGATCCGAAACCGACATACCGTGAAGAAAAACCTATTTCGTATAAAGATTTCAAAAAGTCAAAGTAAGACTTAATATATCACGACCACAGACATACACACTTCAAACACACATTATATTTTATACGTGTAAGATATAATGGAATCATTACAAGTATACAAAGGAAATTACTATACAGGAAAATATAAATTAGGTTGGGTGAAAAAGCCACCTGGAATCGTGCATTATAAATTGCCTAAAAAGGTCATTGTATTCGATTTAGATGAGACTTTAGGATCGTTTGGAGATTTGTATATTTTATGGGCCGGTATCAAAAACATCCACCCGACATTCAATCAATTCGAAAAGCTCTTAGACCTATATCCGGAATTTCTCCGTTATGGAATCTTAACCATTCTAGAATATTTATACGAAAAAAAACGATCAAAAGAATGCGCCAAATTATTTATTTACACCAATAATCGATGTTCTAAAGAATGGGTACAATATATTTGTAGATATTTCCAAAACAAAATACACCATACACAACCAAAAGGAGATATACCCATTCCGCTTTTCAACAAACTCATATGTGCATTTAAAATCAATAATCGACAAGTAGAAAAAAGTCGTACCACCCATCGGAAAACATACGATGATCTAGTCCGTTGTGCCATGTTATCCCCTGATACAGAAATATGTTTTGTAGATGATCTAGAACACCCAGAAATGAAACATAGTCGGGTGTATTATATTTGTCCCAAACCGTATTATCATACGTTGACCGCAAAAGAAATTATTGAGCGTTTTGTAGAGACAAAATGGTTTTTTAAAAACAAAAAGAAATCACCCCTCTTATGTTCCCAGAAATTTTGGGAAAATTGGTTCTTATCCCAAGGACGTAGAATGGGATATGAGACAAGAACCAAAAATGTAAAACAAGACATCGCGATTTCTAAAAAAATGTTATTACATATTGAAGAGTTTTTGACATGGGGCAATCCACCGTTTTACAAATCGAAGAAAAAGGTTGTCTCAAAAAGACAGAAAAAGAAACAACCACAAAAACAAAATGCAGGAAACTATACTCGTAAAAATAAACAATTCCCCAGTCCTGCAAAATCGATTGAACGGTTATGATATGCTCGTATGTTGGTTCGCCAATAACACCATATATTCTTCTGCGGCGATTTTTTGAAACACGAGATTGTCATCGAAATTATGCTGAACGGCAATTGGACCACCTATCATATATTTTGCCATTACTGTTGTACCATTTGTATTAAATTTTAAATCTAATCCAATCATGACACCTGTCATTTTCCCCTTTTTTTTATGGATGAAACGAATATGCTTTCCACGTTGAAAATCACGCAAATCTTCTACAAATCGCCATCCTTTTAAACGATCTATATATAGTTTCTTTGTCTCAAAATCAATACATTCTAATGATGTGATTGCATTTTCATTTTCTTGTTGTATATCATTTGTGGTTTTGCCTACTAAATAGTGACAATTATCTTCTATTTTATATTCTTCCATCCAGTTTTTTAAATATTCGGGAGTAATTTGTAGTTCTGGGTCTCGCTTGGCTTGTTCTAAAATATCTTCTAATGTAACAGACATATTTAGATGTGGATTATTATATCTTATATTATATATAATGATCGTTTTAGCTAGTTTTTTTATATTATTAATCATCTTTTTAGTCTCAATATTTTACGGAACCTTTCAAGAAGGATTTGGAGTAAATGATTATCACTGGGCGAAAAATCAATATGGGAAATGGACATTACAAAAACGGAATTCCGATACAAATGTGGTCAATGAAGATGAGTTTCAAAACGAGCTTTCCAATTTGAATAATCAAATCACCTCTTCTTCAACAGAACTTTCATTAGAAGACATTCCCGTAGACGGAGTTATCCCAGAAGGCTACATAAAATTCGGGGAAAAAATGTTAAAATTGCCAGAAAATGTGCAACAAGATATGATCGAACAACAAATGGTCGAGAAAAAGCCTCTGGTCAAGCAACCCATTCCTGTGAGTGGTGTGATTCCACGTGGATCTTACAAAATAAATCAATTTGAAATGGCCGTAATCCCGGATGCATATTACATTTATGATCAAGATACTATGGCAGAGATTCCCGATGGCTATCAAGCAGCAGAAGACAAAACGTATATTTTCAAAACATCCGCAGATCTTCAAAAACAAATAGATCGTGCAGATTCATACAATGTCTCTGATTTCTCTGCGTATCGAGACAATAATTCCATCAACACATCAGATCCAAACACTTCTGCTATTTACAAATCACAACCAGCCTCTAGAGATCCAAGACAATTTTTACTAGACGAACAAGCAAGTTCTATGACAGGAGATGAGACATATATTAATTCTGTAATTGATCGCGAAAATCCGGCGCTTCGTGACAGAGGAACATCCGGTGCAGGTAGTGATTACCGTGCCAGTCCCAGTTATTCGTTTTACGACAATCACACAATTATCAATACTACTAATTTGAAAAATACACCAGGAATGCTAGGTGGATTTTGCACACAAAATGCCCATAGTAAAATAGACATTGAAAAAAAATGTTCTACATTAGGAAAGGATGTTTGTGCATCTACAAACTGTTGTGTATTATTGGGCAATGAGACATGTGTTGCAGGCAATGAACATGGTCCTTCATATCAAGATCATTATCGTAATCCACTTATTCGTGATCGCGATTATTATTATTACAAAGGGAAATGTCATGGGAATTGCAAGCATCATTGATTATCCGATGTTGTCTCAAGAAACCGCATGATTTTTGTTTTTAACATCATTGTTTTCAATGGATCTAAAAATTTCAATAATACAGGAATAGAGATGACATTGGACAACAATATAGATGCTGCACCGAAAATCAATCGAGCATCAAATTGATTGTATTCAAATTTGTCTCGAAATGGATGATACCGATACATCAACACGAGACATAAAAAGACTTGTATAAATGTGTACCATACTACAATATACTCGGGAACCGAAACAAACACACCTAAATAAACTGCAATATAGAATGCATAAATAATCATAATCGATACAAAGTAAAAAAGAAAATCTGCTGGCATTTTATCTATATATGTATATAAATGTTTTATCCTATCATAAAACATTTTACAGACCCTTTTTGAGACAAACAATCATGGAAAAAAACATCATACAAAATAAATACAAATTATTAGGTGTATTGGGTAAAGGTCAATTTGGTACTGTATGCAAAGGGATCGTGTTAAAAACACATGAACTAGTTGCAATAAAACTAGAACCACGTTCTATGCCAGTTATTTCTTTGCGACACGAATCGATGGTTTTGAGACATTTAAACAACAAATATGTGTCTCAAATTCCACAATTATATTACTATGGATCTCAAGATATATATATGTGTCTCGTAATGACATACTACAATGAATTGTCATTAGATTGTTATGAATTGGAGTTAGACCATGTGTATGAATGGTGGTCACAAGCGTGTAGTATTTTAAAATCGGTACATGAACATGGGGTTATTCATCGAGACATTAAACCATGTCATTTTATGAAAATGACTAGTAGTGGGACTAGTAATGGGAGTGGTCATGACAGTAGTGTAGATACATGGCACTTGATTGATTTTGGATTGGCAACTACTTATTTGGACGAATACAACAAACATGTCTCAGAAAACGAGACAAAAAAAGAAACATTGATTGGTTCCCCGAATTGGATTAGTTTATATATTCACGAAGGAAAAGAGCCTACACGACGAGATGATTATATTTCTTTGGTATATATTTTCATGGATCTTTGTTTGCAAACAACCACGACAGAAACAGAAAACAGATTACCATGGATCGACATTATAGATGGATTCCGTGTGATTGATTCATCGCCAAACCAGATCATGATTCAACAAAAATCATGGGTATGTCTCAAAACCATGATCGACAAAAGTATTTTAAAAGAAGAAGAAAAAACACTTTTTCATCAGATTATATATTTATGTAGTCGTCTGTCATTTTGCGACAAACCCCCTTATGATTTGATTAGTTTTGATTTTTGATTTTTGTGATTTCACGTTGTGTGTGTATACTTAACCGAAGCCTCTGAATTGGTTGTCTGGATTTTCCATTGAATCTTCTAACTCATTCATGGCGGTTTGAATTTCATCTTCAGTGAATGCATGTTTATATATACGGAAATCACCAATATCTCCATCATAATACGGATCATTCCCCCAGTTGCTCTTTCCAATATACTGATTTGTACGTGTCCCATCGGCAGGGAAATTCATGTTGTAATGTTTTCCATTTTCACCAGATGTATAGGAATAGGGCATACCATTAATATAAAATGTCCATGTGGAAGAAGCACGGTCCATAGTGACTGCAAAATGATACCAATGATTTCCTTCTGCCACCATTGGATGATTCCAAAAGGTATATCCGGTTTTGTTGTCTGGATTCGGAGCAACTACGTGAGTAGACAAACTCTTTCCAAAAAACGCAATCACAATCTGTTCGTTCCCAGCACCATTTCCGAAATCAATTAAACGTGCCCAATTAGAATTATATTCATGGTATCTTTTCGATCCATCCTTAGAAAATGTTGCATTTCGAATAGGGTTCCATGAATTTTCTTGCCACCAAGGTTCTCCTTTTCTTACATTTTTTTCCCCTTCTTTACGTGATTTTTTGTAATTTTTCTCTATTTCTTCTTGGCTGAAATTCACTGCTTTCATATGTGTCGGTCTATACCAACACATAAAGGTGACTCCAGGGGCACCTTTAAGATCAAAGTCTTTATTCCATTGTAAATATTCTTTTTTCTTTGACTGAAAATGCACATATTTTAATTGTTTTGTGGTATGGAGTTTTGGAAAATCAAATTTGTCAAGCTTACATGTATGTACTACAATCCCATTTGACAAAGTTTCTTTTTCTTCCATAGACGGTTCATCTCCGTCACCCATGGGTATTGCATTTTGTAATTCTTGTTGTGATGCAATCGAATCTTGTTTTTCTACATCCGATTTAAATTGGACTTCATTGCTTCCTATAAGAAATTCATTTTGTTTTGTTTGTGTGATTGGTGATACAAACCGTTGCGAGCGCTCGCGACCTTTTCCAAAACTTCTAAACCCTTCTCTTGATAACTCCAACACATTAAAGTCTGTATCTTCAGATGCTTCTTGTTTGTTTTTACAATACAACAACCGATTTTCATCATCCGTCAATGGTGTTGGAAAGATTTCAACTTTCTTCAAGAAAAAAGTATTATCCCACGACCACGACCCTAACCATATTTGTTTTTGATTTCTTTTTACATCAGTTATATCTGAATTATCAATGACACGATCATCTTTTTGTGCATATGTGTTTTCCCATGTTTGAATATGAACACCATTGATAAATATTTTATACACTCGTTCTGAAAACACAATCGAGACATATGCTGGTTTTCGAAAAGGAATGTTGTTTAAGTTTTCTGTGAAAAAATCTCCACCTGAGTTATGTTCATGATTCCATATTAAAGGAGGTCCATCGGTAGAATTACGAATATGTAATGCATTCCGGAACCAAGGCCATATCCAAATACCCGGGGATCGTTCACTAATCCACCAACCATTTTGTGCAGAACCAAAATTGATGATTGGTCTCCAAGTATGAACCATAGATTTATTTAAATAAATCCAAAACCCAATCGTCATATTGTCCGTTCGAATAGGCGAACCATTGATGCTTTTTATACTATCTAGTTTTAATATATGTGATCCATCTACATCTACTTCTGTTTCTTCTCCTTTATCATTCGTTATTTTTGTTTTTAAAGTAGTAACACTTCGACCGTCCGTGTCACGCCATGCATTCCGATTATCCCCCTCATCAAAACGATTAAACCATCCATCATGAGGTGTTAATTTCGGTGTACAAGGAATCAAATTCGCTGGATTGCCCTGAAACGTTCCTTCATCGATCGTCTTTTGTATTGTATCGCAATCATAATAATTTGTTTCTTTGTTTTCGAAATTTTCGATGGGATTGTTACGGTACATCCATGCATTTACAATCAAAAATACAAACACAAATATTAAAAAACAAATCATACAAATATTCCGTAATCTGGGTGTAAATTCTAACATAATATACTATATATTACATATAACATATTTTTACGTCTAAACAATCGTGCGATGGAACATCCACCAATCATATCAATCTTGAGGATCAGGGTTGTTGTAAACTTTACAAACTTGTGCATCATTTAGTGGTTCTTTGTAAATACGTACATCTGCAATGCATCCATTAAATTGAGGATCCCACCAATAATTACTAGCACCTAAAAAGATATTTTCTCTCACTACATCCGGTGGATAATTTTGATTTCCGCCCGTTGATTTATCTGCTACAACTCCATTGACATATGCGGTCCAATCGCATTTTCCATTAGTATCTGGTTTTCCAATGACCCATACAAGATGATACCATTCATTGTCATTGACATTTGGAAGAACAGATCTCCATGTATTTCCACTTCCTGGTTTTACAATTCTAAAATGTAGTTTTTTACCAGAGAATGCCATCATAATATTATTAATATGATACCCGTCTCCTAAATCAAATAGTCTAGTCAATTGTTCATTGTTATCTCCTTTGCATTTAAACCACAAACAAAAAGTCATTCCATTATTTCCTAAACGTAAATTCATATTACGGAAATCTAATCGACTAAATGTTTTTCCTCGTGAGATTTCCTCCGCTTGTTCATAACTTAAGTTTGTATCTGCACGTGTCCCTTTTCTCCAATCTGCATTTGATTCTAATTCAATAAACCGCATTTTCTTTTGTGGACCATCCATACTAAAATGTTTGTCGAGTGTATCCTCTATACGTAAATCGTCTTTTTCTAAACGCCAATCGTGTTCATTGTGAATCGTGTTTGAATTATCGTTGTTGTATGTTGTTTTAAATCGAAGACCATCTGATTTTACTTTCAAAGATTGTACTTTGTCATTAAAATCACCATTGCCATATTGCCCCAAGTATACAGTTTGTGGTCCTAATAATTTTAATTGATTTCCACTGTAATTCGGTTGATCAAATACAACGACTTTCATATTTTCTGGAATAACAATTGTACTAAGTCCACGTAAATTTTTACCATTGTAGTTTGCCATATTTGGAATTCGTGAGATAGGTAGCTCAACTTTCCAGCCAGAATTTTTATGTTCCCATAAAACGACTTTGTCTCGATTCGGATCATATTCAAAAAGCGCAATTTCTTTTCCACACATACCATATTGCCTTGAATTCGAATCCACACATAATGGTTTTGATGAACCACATGTTAATTTTGACTGATCTTTTATAGTCATAATTCTACCTTCTCCCTTACCGTGTGTATTCCAATGCCACCATACTTTATCCAATGTTCTTCCTCTTCTTCTTCTTCTTCTTCTTCTTCCTATTCCTGTTCGTCTTCCTTTATATCGATCATAATATTTTTCCCAATCAATATTGTTTTTCGTAAAGACAGCGCTATGTGTCTCAAATTTTAAATCCATACTCCATCCCTCAGTCGTGCTGTCTTTTCCATAACTTGGATCAGTTCGGTATACTTTTAATATTTGTCTGTTTTCTCCTTCACGTTCTATGCGAAAAGTATCTTTCCCATTAGGATCCATTTCATTTGTAGGTGTTGGATCAATTTCATCTTCTTTGTTGATATTTTGACTGGTTAGATCCACTGTTTTTACACCATTTCCGTCATGTGGTCCTACATGAATAGTTTTCTTTTGCGAAGACGTAGTATAATTATACTGACAAGGTTTTCCATTGGCTCGAATTATTTTTATATTTTTGTAGAAATCAAAATATTGTTTATACCCAGGTAATACTACACTTTGACACTGTTTTGCAGTCACAAAACCTTCTTTATAATTCTTATTCTTATCGCCATTTGATTGAAATCCTTCTTTGGAATCGTTATGCATAAGTTGAAACGACTCCGTAAATATCCGTTTTGCTTCATCTGGATTATTTTGATGTTTTATGGTTGTATATAAATTTTGAATATCGGTTTCTCCAATGGTATGATTATACAAATGAATATCTTTCAATGCATAATTATGAAACCCACGTCCACTATATTTGCGTCCAACCATTACATACGCTTGGTCATCTTCTTGTAAAGATTTGATGGTGGATGAATGTACATGTGTATTTTTCAATTGTCCATCAATATACAATCGGTAATAAGAATCGTATTTCTTTTCAGGATTGGCTTTTAATTGTTCGGGGGACGGATTAGGTGTTTCTAAAGTGACCACTACAAATACAGCTCGGTTTAATGGGAAATGATTGTTTTCTTCATTTTGATTGTAGTATCCTGTTTCTCCTCGGAAGTTATCCCCGCTATTCCAATTATCATCTGTACTACTACGAATATGTAATCCCGGACGGTTTGGTCGTATCCAAATACCTAAATAGCGATCCATAGATGGACTGCGTAAACTAAAAATATGATTCCAATTACCTGAATTTTTGTTTACAAACATCCAAAACGAAACAGAACAATTTTGATTGTCTAATTTTTTGTCTGATTGATCTTTGATACCGGCTAGCATCCATTTTTTTTTATCAGGGTACGTCAGTTTCCATGTTCCTTCCATATTAGGATCGTTCCATATACGTACCAATTGATTGTTAAATCCTTTAAACATAAACCCTTCTTTGTTTCTAAAAAAAGATTGAGCTTGATCACTCATGAAAAATAATGCAATCATAATGACTAAAATAACAAAAACAACGATAAACCGATAATTGCACATCCACTTCATATTCCTATTTCTATATACAATACACGTCAAAAAAATCTTTATATCTGGCAACAAATATCTGTATAAAATCTATATAAAAACGAAGTACTATAATGATTTATAATAAGATGTCAACAGAGGTTCAAACTGAAACACAGCGTTACATTGGACAAGTCAAGTGGTTTAATAACCGTGCTGGATATGGATTTATTACTATGACCGATGAATCGGGAACAGAGAAAGATGTATTTGCACATTTTTCAACCATCAAGATGGATCAGGGTCAGTACAAATTCCTTGTACAAGGCGAATATGTCGAGTTTGAGTTATCAAATTCTGCGAATGAAAGTCATGAATTCCAGGCAACTAATATCACTGGTATTAAGGGAGGATCATTGATGTGTGAGTCTAGACAACAAAATCGTCCACAGGCTCGTCTAAACGGACCTCCCAGAAATGCTCCATATAACCGTTACAATGGACCCCGGCGTGATACTCGTCCAAAACGTGATTCACGTGAACGTCAAGAGGACGATGGTTTTGAGCGTGTGGAGAAGAAACGTACTACTCGTGACCCTAAGAAAAAACCGGAATAAATAGTAAATACACATACTACCATTCATAATAACTATATAACTGATTTATTATGATTGAAAACAATATAAAAAACTTACTATGTTTATGTATATAAAATGGAATCAAATACAACCGTAGTAGTAGAAGAACAGAAGCGAGCTCCTTCTAAACAATTATTAGAAGTATTAAAACTAAAAACCTTGGTCGAATCCCAGACAGATCAAATGGATGTATTGAAAACGTCTTTGAAAACATTATTAAATTCCAATAATGTACTTTTAAAACAGGTGAAGAAGCTTGAAACTAAAGTGACAAAAAGTAGTATGAAATCAAAAGCAAACCGTAAACCGCATGGTTTTGCACGACCTACAGAAGTATCGGACGAGCTTTGTGTATTTATGGGCAAGGAAAAAGGATCCCTTGTCTCACGTACAGAAGTAACAAAATCGATTATTAAGTATATTGCAGAGCATAACCTTCAAAATCCAAAAAACAAGCGACAAATATTACCTGATGAAACACTATTGAAATTATTTGGTGACGAAGCTCGTGATACAGTGATTGATTATTTCACGATGCAGAAATATGTCAACCATCACTTTCCTAAGAAAGCTAGTGCGTGATACAACTAACACCCAAACCTAGAATCAACACACATAGAATCAACACACATAGAATCAACACACATAAATATAATATTTTTATTATATTTATTGTTTCTTTACTCAGACGATATGCTTTATTTGACCTCATCTAAAATAGATTGAGGGTAGTTCATTTGTTCCAATATATGAATGGCTCCATGCACTTTGGAAACACCTGGTTTTATTTCATATGTATATACAAATTCGTTGTCGTCGTCTAACACTAACATTTGATAATTTTCAATGTTTTCGTCTTTCCATTTGTCACATATCGAAATATAATGTGTGGTCAATAACAATTTTACATTGGGTTTCGCACTAATATATTTCATGAATGCATATGCAGCTTTTGTGGCTTCTTCGGGATTTGTGCCGGAATACAATTCATCAAATATACAGAAATGATGTTGATTAGGTGTTTCTGCGATTGAATCCAATATTTCTTTGCATCGTCGTGATTCTGCTTGAAACAAACTATCACGTCCAGATGTATCCGGAATATTTAAATACGAATGTACATGAGTATAGGGGATAAAACAACACGAATCATAGAATCCCACTCCTAATTGTTGAGAGAAAATAATATTTAATGCGGTTGTTTTTAAAAAGGTCGTTTTCCCAGACGCATTTGGTCCTGTAATCACATTATGATTGTCTAAATTGGCATTGTTTGTCACAACATCTTCATCATATTTTAAAGGAGGGTAGTATTGGTTTGTAATAAATTCGTCTGGATCACGTTCTTTTTCAACTACAGTATCTACCGATTTTTCCGATTTTACCGATTTTTCCGATTTTACCGATTTCGTATCTTCTTCGTCGGTGGTTGAAGGTGTTCTGAATTCTGCACAATGTACATGATGATCTTCTAGATTATGTTGTAATCCATGCATTAATTCCACATATCCATTGAATCCCATGGAAAAACATATAGATGATTCATATGCACTGTTTTCATATAACTCATAATAACACCGTAACATATACCCAATCTCTGTTATTTTATACAAGCTACATTCAAACGAACATACAGGATTGAGTAATTCTTGTAATTCTTCCAATGTCTCCAAATTGTATCGGATATTACTACAAAATGGTTTATATGTTGTTATATGATCATTCAATTTCACATAGGATTTCATTTTAGTGGTTGTGTCTGCTAGATATTGTTTCCATACACAAAGTTCTTGATTGATTCGTTCCACGTTATTATAAAACCGTATACAATGTATAATGTTTTGATACATTTGAAACAAATACAAAAAAAGCATTCCCATAACGTACAACAATTTATCAAATGCCATGGATTGTAACCCATTGATCGCTTTTCCAATAAAATGATGTTGTGCAATACTTTGCAATACAGTCAAATACATTTCAAAGGTTATTGGAATTCCTTGAATTTTCAGAATGACAAATGGAAATATAAAAAATAAGATCGGGATAAGAAAACTCGATAAAGGGGACAACATATTGCCTAAACAAATCGCTTGTAGTACTACAGAGGATTTATTGTACTCTTGTAGCATGGACCAATCCAGGTATCCATATTTTTCTAAGAAATCCGGATCATGTTTTACATTTTTCCAATATTGTTTGATTGTTTCACATGGAATTTCGTTAGTAGATTGAGGTATATGAGACATATGTTGGATCACCATCTGACTGTCTTGTAAAAATTGTGTATTGGATGTGAAATATGTACTATACTTCGGCATCACTTCTTCTGCAAATACATGATTTGAAACATCGAATATGTATTGATACATAGTTTGATTTTCAGGTTCGGTATGATTAAGTTCTAGATCTTTTGCTACAATTGGAGACAATGCATGTTTCTCGTCATCTGATAAAAACCAAATAGGCAATTGGAAATGATCTCCTATGTAGGATTTTTGTGATGTATCTAGTTTGCTTTTATCAGAATCAGGTGGTTTCATAAACGACGAAGTATCTATATTGAAATATTCTGTGAAACTAGGAATCATTATATTTATACTGAATGGAAATTATTTTCTTTTTCAACGAGTTTTATTATTTTACCACAATGTTTGAGAAAATAATAAAAAACACATAAAATAACTATTTATTCTTGTTTTTTGCCATGTTTAGATTTAGGTTCTATTTCATTTTTATATAAAATGACATACATGCAATACATATAGCTAAAAACGACGCATATAGTACTTTTTCAGGATCAAATATACAAAGTATGCAACTTGTATGATATTCTCTCAAATAGATGTACGCTTCTAAACCATATGAAAATATCACCAATGGTTTGCATCGATGCTTGTTCAATAATAGACGTATAGTTCCATTGACTATCACCACATAACATAGCATACGTATTGCTTCTGGATTTTTGCCCATGAATGTGCTTGTGTAATATTCACTCAATCCAGGAACGTATACAATGCGTAGCAAACACAATGCAGAATAAATATCCAATAGTCCATGAATAATAATGATCATTTTTCCTACCATACTTTGGTTTGTGTGTATGTGTGTGTGTGTATGTGTGTGTATGTGTGTATATGTATGTGTATGTGTATGTGTGTAAAAGATTGTTATTTCTGAGAACGAGAAAAAAAAATCAAATTTTTAATATGGTATATGTGTATATACGAATATTCATAATAATGACAATGTCCGTAACAGATCATATTATTCAATTTATTGTAATGTTTTTATTAGGGGTTTTCTTTAATCCTATGAATATGCTGGCATATAGTTTAGACCATTTTTATTTGTCACAAACATTAATCAATGGTGGGTTATTAATGGCTTCTAATATGGTATGGGGTCATGAAATTGTACATTATTTACAACATGGTATGTTTAATGCGACTGTTTTTGGTATAGGTATTTGTATGTCTATTTTCATTGTGGTTGTGTTGTTACGTGAACAATTATTTGTAAATGAAACACAATGGTTACGTCGCATGATTCCGCATCATTCTACTGCACTTACTACAACAAAAAAACTTATAGAAAACAACGATCTAAAACGTCATCCAGAACTATTTCGTTTGGCAAAAGATATTATATACACACAAGAACAAGAAATATTGTTTATGAAACGTTTTTTAACATAAATATTTTGTAGTTCTTTTTTGTAGTTATACCTTTCCATTATAATTTGCAGGCAGTTCATTAATTTGAATATCATAATGAGACTCAATATGACGAATATCTCCAATATCTTGTTTGGTGACAAAATTTATGGCAAACCCTTTACGTCCCCATCGACCACCTCGACCAATACGATGTAAGTAGGTATGTACATTTCGTGGAATATCAAAATTAACCACAGTACTCACTTGTTGTACATCAATACCACGTGCCGTTATATCTGATGAAATCAATACTCTTGCGTCGCCATTTCGAAACTGATTAAACACATTGTACCGTTCCGATTTTTCCATATTAGAATGAATATGGCAAACTGAAAATCCATCTCGTAACATAGATTCATATAATGTAACGACCCTTCGTACACTATTACAATAAATAATACACTTCGAAGAGCTAATCACAGAAAACAAATCTTTCAATGTATCATATTTATTATCATCATTCAGTAATGCAACATAAAACTGTTGGATACACTGTAAACTAAGATCTTCTTTTTTCACCATGATTCGAACAGGATGTTGCATAAATTTATCCGTTAGACGAAGCATTTCTGGTGGCATGGTTGCACTAAACAAAGCCACTTGTAATTGATCACTAAAATAAAACTGGAACATGTCTTTGATTTGACTACCAAATCCTTGAGACAGCATTTCATCTGCTTCGTCTAAGACCAATAATTTAATGTCACTAGTCATAATGTATTTTTTCTGAAACATATCAAATACTCTTCCAGTACATCCTACAATCACATGTGGTGGATTTTGTTCCATCGATCGAACATCGTCACGGATAGATGTACCACCTATCAAAGTTTTTACCACCAACCCGTCTAAATACTGTCCAATATCTTGAATCACACTTGTGATTTGTTTGGCCAATTCGTGGGTAGGAGCCAAAATCAAAGCCTGTGTGTACGGTTTTGTTACATCAATCATTTGTAAAGTCGAAATGGTAAATGTCCCAGTTTTACCACTTCCTGATTGTGCTTGCGCGATTAGATCTTTTTTTTTGATCATTGGTATAATCGCTTTTTTCTGTATATCGCTCGGGGTCTCGAACCCATATGCATAAATTCCTCGCAAGACCTCATCCTTTAGGTCTATATCATCCCATCCCGTCACCTCTTTTACATTTTCTTGAATGATGTCCATTTATATTCTATTCATAAAAACTATTTATATACATTTTTTAGTTTATATGCCTTTACATGTTGTAATAACACTTTATGAAAATATATAAATATTGTATTTCATTATATATCAAATGGAATTCATTGTAGATACACACAAGTATGGATTAAATGACTACTACAATATTATGGAATTTGGTAGTACATTTGATTTGCCAGATGATCTAAAATCATTATTACAGTCGATTGATAAAGAAATTGTGCCCATTGTGGTTGAAAAAAATTCAGAAAAGCAATACAAACAAAAACATGATCAATCTCATAAGTCGAAAAAAACATCCAATACAAAAAAAGAAGATCTAGGATGGGAAAATATTCGTAATTTTAAAACCACCAAAATTGAGAAAAAAGAAGGCAAAGAAAAAACATTTAATGACATCCGAATTTGCCTAAATAAAATGAGTATCAAAAACTACGATGTACAAAGAGATGCCATTTTTCAATTATTAAATGACTTAAAACAAACAGATTCTGATTCCGAAAATTCCGACGAAAAAAAAGAAAAAGAAAAAGAAAAAGAGAAAAAAACACAACCAAATATTCAAAAAATCGCAGAATCTATTTTTGATATTGCCAGTACCAATATGTTTTATGCGGAAATTTATGCCCGGTTTTACAAAGAATTAATTCAATATGACTCGATATTTAATGAGATTTTAACCACCTTTTTATCCAATTATGCAAACAGTATCAAAGAAATCAAATATGTAAACCCTGATCAAGACTACGAAGGATACTGTGTATACAACAAAAAGAATGACATGCGTAAAGCTACTGCTGTGTTTATAATTCATTTAATGAAACAAGGCGTTGTCGCAGTATTAAAAGTATTGTCGTTGATCGTTTCTTTTCAAGAAATGTCCATTCAATATGTAGAAGAAGACCATCGTATAAATGAGGTCGAAGAAATCGCAGAAGTTTTATATTTGTTTTTGGACAAAGGAATTCATACATTTTCAAACTGTAAAGCAGAATGGATTTGGAAATTCATGATCACAAAACATATACAAACCTTTGCAAAATACAAGAAAAACGATAAAAAAAGTATCTCTAGTCGAGCTATTTTTAAATACATGGATATGGCTACACTAATTGACAAAGTTCAAGACTAGACATTGTTTCGTATTCGTATTCGTACTAGATTTGTAATTTTTATGTAAAGTTACAAACCAAAAACAACCATTACATTTTCAATTCATCATCAAACAACGGGAACACATCTTTGTCATGTGTGATGATCAGTATTGCTTGTTTGTAGTGCTTGAAGTCTTCGATTAATCCAATTACTTCATGTTTTAAAGCAGGATCCAATGCATTGGTCGGTTCGTCTAAGATCAAGATCTTCGACGGATTAATAAACCCTCCGATCATATTCACGATTTGGCGTTGTCCTCCTGACAAGTTCTCTCCTAACAAACCAGCTTGTTTGGTCTTGATGTCCATATTTTTATAGAGTTTCGATATATGTGGATATTGCATGATTTTATCCAAGAAATATTTGCATTTTTTCGGATCATTGCATCCATACAACATATTATCAATCACCTTTTTGTCAAACAGTTTCGAGTTTTGATTTACATATGTAATTTCACTTCGTAAATACAACGGATCGAGCTTGTCAATGTTTTTCCCATCAATTGTGATAGTCCCGCTTGCCGGTTGATACATTTTGATCAATAATTTTACAAATGTCGATTTACCACTGCCGGACGGCCCGGTGATTCCAATGATTTTATGATCTATAGTATCTACACTGTAGTTTCTGTTTTCAAACACCATTTTCCCTTGACCGTATTTATATGTCACGTCTTTGAATTCGATTTTTTTGAATTCCATTTTCTTTTGTCCTTTAAACCGACCTTCTCTCATCACTTCTTTCAAGTGTTTACTAACATGTTCAAAGTGATGCAATTGAGCATTCATTCTACCAATATATCCAATGAAATCAGGAAGTTGTTCTGCTAACACACCCATCTTCTCTCGGAACAACAACAAAATACTGAATGAACTAATAAAGGAAATTGTGCTTAGTTTACCGTCTAAAAACATGTAGATCATGTAAGCCAAAGACAACAACACAATACATAATACAATAAACAACATAATAGTAATGGTTTGTGTCGACTTTGAATAATATTTAAACCCTGATATTCTATTTTTATCGCTTACTTTTCCAAATTCTTCTACTTCTTTTGGCATTTGTCCACGGTATACGATTTTGTCGACATTGTTCAACATATCAATCATATAACTATCTGTATGATGCACTTCGGATTCATAACTTTCATTTTCATGCAGTAGTGTAGAATATTGAGAAAAGAAGAACGAAAACAGCACAATATTTCCAATCAAGAAAATGACCCCAAAAACTGGACTTAAATACATGAAATAACATGTGGTTACCATCAAGTACATGAAATTCGGCAGTACATATGCAATTATATCCGACATAATACTACAAATCAAATCAGCTACTCGATGAATAGGGGAATTTAATCGCGTAAAATTGATTTCGCTAAACGAATCGCTATTTACCATGAGCAAAAATTCAAGCATCTTATGTCTCGCCCATGGTCTCATTTTCGTAAGCAAATGATTTTGTAAATAATAAAATACATAGTACAAGATTAAATAAGCGACCAACCCCGCAATCAAGAATTTATAGTAAAACCAAATATTGGACTGAGATACAGAACCACCGTCTTTAATAGAATTGATCAAATTCGAGGTTATATAGCTGATTCCGTTTGTTTGTAGTACACTGGACAATGTACTTACCAGAAACAAGAAGAATATATTCCATTTTTCTTCTTTGGAAAATATCTCCAATATACTAAATACCAATGTACGATCTACTTCTTTGTGTGGTATTTTTTCCGATTCCATGTGTGGTTATATATTTTCTCCGGATAAATTAAATATGTCCACCAAAAAAAAGAAACGACCCAAGAACAAAACACAGAAAAAACGACTCAGCAAATACGAAGAAATCGCACATAAAATCAATCCAATTACTGAGACAAAAATCATCACAGAATACAACAAATTAACACAAATGAAATGTAAAGGGGCGATTAACGCGTCTTCTCATATACGTTTAGGCAATGCAGTGGTAGATTATTTCACACTAGTAGAAAGACTCCATACAAAAGCGAATAAAAACATCGATTTCTATACATTTTGGGAACAACGAGACAAATATAAAAAGGTCCCACATATCAAAAAGATGCTGGAATTTTACAAAACACGGAAAATCGATGAGATCCGTAAATTCAAGTACATATATAATTTGTATTTTTCGAGTGTAACTATTTTCAAACCTGTCGTTGCCATGGAAACATATTGTCGTGTCCATGCAAAGCGTGTATTAGATTATACGATGGGTTGGGGTGGTCGTTTGGTTGGCGCATGTGCATTGAATTTAGAGGCCTACATTGGGATCGATTTAAACAAACATTTGAAAAAACCGTATCAAAAACTGCAGAAATTTCTACAAGAACGAGACACGAAAACCAAAATGGACATTCGATTTCAAAATGCGTTGACTGTGGATTATGACAAATTAGATTATGATACAGTATTGACTTCACCTCCATATTACGATTTAGAAAAGTATCGAGGATCAGAAAATGCACCGGATACCAAAGACAAATGGTTTGAGACATTTTACAAACCCATCTATGAAAAAACGTGGAAAGGATTGAAATCTGGGGGTCATTATTGTCTCAACGTTCCACAAGAAATATATGAACATACTTGTATTCCTGTATTAGGGAAATGTCATATGCAGTTTTTGTTGAAGAAGAAAGATCGGAAAGAAGATACGCAGTACAAAGAATATATTTATGTGTGGAAAAAATGAGTTTATGGTGCTTTTAAAAAATTGATCAAAAAAATAAAAACATAATAATCATTAGAAATTGATCATCATATTTGATATTCACAAACGGCAACTACAATGGCAACTACTATGGCAAAGGATAGCAATCATGGCTGGTCTGTGCATCAATTCGAGGAGAATAGACCCGAATTGGTCCACTTTATAAAACTACACATATCTCCTCTTATTGACGAGGATCAGTGTAGTATTATACTTATACAAGCACCAGTCAAATCAGGTAAGCGTGAAATGGTAGAATATATTGCAAAACGAGATGAATCGTTTAACCCTACCAGAGTTCATTTGTTCTTAACTGCATTTCATCGCACTGCGGATGAAGCACAACGTCAAGAACTCGGTAAACATAATTTAAAAATATTTTCACTAAAAGTAAAAAATGAAATTCCAAAATGCATTACATGGATCAAAGAAAAGATTAAACAAAATAAGCATATTGTGATTCATATTGATGAATGTGATTTTGGATCAGGAAGTCGTCAAATGCTAAGCAATGTATATAAAGAGATTCGTAATGAACCACTTTGTAACTGTATATTGTATAGTGCAACCCCTCAAGAAGTACTTTTCAGTGGAGAAGTAGAAAACGAAGATGCTGGTTATCAAGAAATGATGGATGACACAAACCATACAGGTGAATGTGTGAGATACATACCACCTGCATCCTTTTGTGGTCCAGCACAATTCCTTGACGCAGGTCTTGTTACTGATGCGATACCATTCTTCGTATCCAAATCCCGTGATTCATTATGTCTTACAACACAAGGAAAAAACATCATGGAACAAATCCATCATAATATTGCAAACAGAAAAATGAAGGAGCCTGTACGTAATATCTTATTTCTTAGATTGTCATACAGTACTACACACACTGGAAAAAACAAAAATAAAGAGAACAAAGCCATATATCAATTCATCCAATATTGTCAGACTGTACCTGAACTACAAGAGTGCATTATTTATGTTGACAAAAATGACAATGAACTACAAAATATGAACAATGAAAATATTATTGTGCAGAAAATTCTATGGTCATCTAAAATGTTCTGGAAAGCATTAAGCTCTGATATTCCAATCATTGTCATTGCAGATCAAACTTGTTCTCGATCTACTGAATTGGCTTGTCATGATCGTTTATACGCAATCCATGATTATCGTAACAAAGTAACATTCAGTACATCTTCACAAGCACTAGAACGCGTAAACCATTATAGTGGAAAATACGGAGGATTTCAACCGATACGTATTTTTGGACATAAAAAAACAATTGAATTATCTGCGGGCAGAATCAGTTACCAAGAATATTTAAGCGGTCCTTCGTGGAAAAAGAAAAAAATCGATTGTAGAAAAATAAAAGATAAAGAACTATATGTAATTCGTTCTACACAAAATCCGAATGTAATCCATCCTATACATTATTCGCCTATGTCCAGTAACGAATGTGACACAATTCTTCAAGAGCTCGGATGTTTTGTTGAATTATCTGTCAGTCCACGGGTAGAAGGGCGCATATATGATAAAAAAGACTACAAAGCCAGATTCATACCATGTAATAAAGGTACATTTGAAGACACCATAAAAAGAGACCTTCTGATACAAACAAAGTTTAAAGATCATCGTTTCCAAAATCCATTTCATGAATCTGAGAAAAAAGGAATGGAAAATGGACAGTACAAGGGATATTTACGTGAATGGAAAGTATTTGATTTTGATAACAATATTGTTACTCAATGTGGATGGGGCGTAAAAGACACAAATGTTCGTTTGACCATTTGTTATAAAGATGGAGAATTAGGGGTTGCGTTGCGGTATTATACAGGAAAAACGCAGGTTATATCTACGTTGGTGACAACAAAAAAGTCTATGTATGTAACATAAAATAGAGTCCGCACAAATCCAATCATAACACGTCATAATCATAATCATAATCATAATCATAATCATAATCATCATTGTAACCATAACTACAAACACACTCTATTTTTATTGTATTTTAAATGACACATATATAAACATATTATATTTTGGAAATATATATAATATGGTACAATCCAAACTACATCAGAAGATTCAATACATCGAATCGAATCGTGTAGATGACGATGAATTCGGTCATGATTCTGCTGTATATAAATTCGATTTATTTCCTGGGAAATATTACATGATTGCTATTGGGAAAAAGCGTGATGATTATAGTCATTATGATGTGTTTTACTTTCCTTTGTATTTGATTGGCCCTGGGGATAGAATCAAAGGGAAAATAGGTGTATTCGAAGTAGAGGCCAAAAAGGTATTGAATGTTTTTGATGACGACGACGATTTGGATTTAGATAAATTAGATGAACCGCTTTTGTTTAAGAACATTACAAATGAATATGTTGAGACACATGGGGTTCTGGTAGAAGACGAAGATAGAGATGAAGATCGGGATGATGAGAACAAAACAAAAGATCTAGAGGAGTCAAAAGATCTAGAGGAGTCAAAAGATCTAGAACAGAAACCAGTAGACGGAAACAACGATAATAGCGATGACGATGAAGACAAAAACATGTTTTCATTAAAACCAGATCAAGAAAAAGACGGTGACAAAGACGGTAGCCAATCTGAGACAAAAAACGTAAATCTTGATCAAAAACATATCACCATTGACACTGTATTTATCAAGGAATCAACACTTCCGAGTCAGATCACATTTCCTGCCGAAACAGAAGAAGATGCAAAGAAATTTGTCTCAGAATACAAAGAAAAGAAATCTACTACTGACAATTGGATTCAGCAACACATGAAAAACAAAGAATATGAGATCTTACGCAATGAAGGTGGTGGGGATTGTTTTTTCGCTACAGTACGTGATGCGTATACACAACTTGGGTATAACACTACTGTAGCAAAACTTCGACAATTTTTGTCTCAAGAAGCTACACAAGACATGATGGAACAATATGAATTGTTGTATAAAGATTATATCAAAGAAATCGATTTTATTGAAGCTGAAATGGAAAAGTCGAAGAAAATGATGACAAGTCTCAAAAAGCAAAGTAAAAAAGCGAATTCAAAAGGAGGCCAAAAAGAAATCGTGGAAGAAGCCAAGAATCTACAAAAAGAATACGATGGATTTAAAAGTAAAATGGAAACAACTGAAGATCTGTTGAAAGAAGTAAAGTTTATGAAATCGATTGAGACATTAGATCAGTTTAAAGAATTTATCAAAACATCTGATTTTTGGGCAGATACATGGGCCATTTCTACACTCGAACGTTTGTTGAATATGAAAGTGATTATTATGGAAACATCTACCGATGAAAATGCAAGTTTGTTATGTGGTCAAATGAATGATACCGATGAAATGTATTCTAATTATGATCCACAATATTACATTGTTGTCTCAAAAACAGACGAACATTATGAATTGGTTTCGTATAGAAAGAAAAAGATGTTGACATTCAGCGAAGTTCCATATGGCCTCAAATTCAAAGTTGTAGAAAAATGCATGGAGAAAAATGCGGGATTATACGCTATGTTGCCTGCATTCAAACAATTCCAAATGGATCTGGGTAGAAAGCCCATGTCTTCGAAAAAGGATGGACCTATGCCACAAGATGAAGAAGGATTATATGACAAAGAAGTGATATTCCAATATCATGAAAGTGCAGCAGACAAGAAACCCGGACGTGGTACAGGCGAAACCATTGAGACTGTCAAAGAAAAAGGAAAACGGCTCAAAGTCAGTCAACGTGAAATGGATTTCGACAAATTACGTAAAATCGAGAATTGGAGACAAAAACTGTCGGATGGTTGGACCATGTCGCCTTTTACAGTGGATGACACAAAATGGTCGTCGGTGTCTCATTATTTGATGGCATTGCCTTTTGAAAAAGACTATCCAGAGATCTACAAAGAATTCTCACTTAGTTCCAATTCAGAAATATCGAAGAATTTGGAGAAGGCTCGTTTGTCGATTCAAAGAAAGAAAAAAGATGAGGTTGGAAAGCACTATGAAGTATATAAAACACTGAACGAAACTGCAGATGATGTATTACAAGAAGAACGTAAGAAAGCGCTTCGTGCAAAGTTTATTGCAGCAGGAGACATGACGACTCTTCTGAATGAGACAAAAGACGCGAAATTGGTGATATATCGACATAAACAAGAACCGAAAGTGGATGTCGATTTGATGATGTTGCGAAAAGAAATACAGAGTTTGTAAATCAAATAATCGTTTTTTCTAATTTTTTCTAATATAATATTATATAAAGTATTACTAATATGGACTATGTAATACTTTATGGAAGCCAGACCGGTAATTGTGAACAAATAGCAAAAGAGTTGTTGAGTATATTAGAAGAACAAGAACTCAGTATTCATATTGAATGTATGACTCTAAATGATTTCATATCTACTTTCCCAGACGATACTATACCTAAAAACATATTTATCATTTGTTCTACAACTGGCAATGGGGATCCTCCAGAAAACGCATCTTTATTTTGGAGGAAAATAAAAAAACGAACATTACCCAATACATATTTTCAAAATACGCACTATTTTGTGGTTGGTTTAGGTGATACAAATTATGATCGTTATTGTCACATGGGAAAAAATATTGATCGACGTATGAAAGAGTTGGGAAGTGTCTCATTAGGAAACATCATTCTTATAGATGAAGTACGAGACATAGAAGACCAAGTAGCAGAGATGTATAAAATAGTTTTACCTCTTTTTGTTTCATAACAGATCCCAAAAAATGTTACGAAAAATACAAAGTTTGTAAAGAAACACTACGCACAGATTTTATTGATTTTGTCTCGAAGTATATCAATTTTCGCTACAATAAAATTATCTAGTTTATACGTCGCACTCAAGTTATCTAATCCTTGAATCACATTCATTAATTCCGTTTTTAATGTAGATGCATCATACACAATATGATTCGTTTGTTGTGTGTAATCCAATGCACTGTTTACTACAGATGTAATAAATTGTAGTGCATCTGTTCGATTATCTGCGGTATACCATCGCCAAAATGGCTGCCCAATACGATGATCCACGGTAAGTGTTTTGTTCACGACTAATAATTTTTCATGTTGTCTGATTTTGGATATTATTTTCAGATTTAAGATAATATCTTCTATGTCTGTTTCTTCTTCTTGCATCATGAAACTATATCTATATCTATATGATTAAAAAGGATTTATATAGTTTTGTGTTGTGTTTTGTGTTGTGTTTTGTGTTGTGTTTTGTGTTTTCAGATCATCCTCCTAATACCCATGCTTTCATACTTTCACGAGAACGAAATGGCAGTGGTTTGATAGCGGAACGTCTATTTTCAAAATCATCGTTTTGTTTTTTATAATAATCGTCATAATATTCTACCGGGTTTCCTTGTTGAGATAGTCTGAATACCGTCGGGAATCCACTAAAATTCAATGTAGAATCAAAATGGTCATTAAATTGTCTCACTTGAGTACTGTGATCTTCACCAATGTCATATAACTCTACTTGGTTTCCAATATCGTTGACTAGATTGTCCCAATCTTTTTGCATATTGACACAATGGCCACAACTATTGGAATACACGTGTCCATATACGATTGGTACGGAATTTGTTTCTTCAGATAGTTTTTTGGATCTGGAACTTTTGTTAGATCTTTTTTTGGATCCTTTCTTGGATAGTTTGTCTTTACGACCATTTTTAGACGACTGTTTCTTTAATCGATTTTTTGTTTGTTTTCCTTTTTTTCTAAATCTAAATCTTCCTTTTTTATCCCGCGAGGGGATGGAATTTCCTCCTTGTTTTTTATATGAAATACTCATTATAATATATATTTATATAATAATAACATATAATGAAAAACGCTGCAATCATTTTTGTATTTTTACTATTCATCACATTTATCGTAGGGATTGTCGTTTGTCTCAGTAAGTCATCTATTGAAGGATTTGAAGATTTTGTATATAACAAGGGATTACAAGATTCAATAGAACATCCTCATCATCGTGATGCTACTTGTCCTGACCTTTTAATTGGAACCAATGATGGTATTCTATTGTTAAATTCAAATGAACCACGTGGACCAAAGAATCCTATTCGATTTCATCATTTAGACGAATACATTCAGTATGCAGAACAATCTAAAAAAAAAGGGAAAAAATGTCCAATTTTGTATTTGCAACAAGAAAACAATGCTCAGGGACAAGACGTATATCGCGTAAGACCTAGTCCGTTTTCTATGGACGGGGGATTACAACCAATACAAGTAAAACCGGTCGCAGTATTAGACGCAACACGAGATAATCCATCTTTCAATCAAAATATGTATGCTGGGTTCGATTCTCATGGTCAAGATATTGGAGTATATAACGAATTAGACGCAATTCATCATTCTACTCAACAACAATCATTGAGTGATAATCCAATGGATACCAATTGGGGGGGTGTGACATATAGTCAAGAAGCAGTTTTATCCGGGAAATACGCAGATCGTATAGTAGGGAAACCAACTATGGTTCCAAAAGTGCTTGCATAATAAATAGGTACTATTTTTTTTCTGGTTTTAATGTATATAATAATATGGCTACGACGCAACCAATTCTACATATGTTTTGTAAAATGACTCTTTACTAAACATTTTATACAATAAATGTATATAATATTCTTAACATTATATAATCTAAAGTTCATGTATTGGAAATCTACAAATACATGATATGATAATACATGATATGATAATACATGATAATCATTCTACCATTATGAAGAACGATTATCATACAAAAAACAACCATAACATGATAAAAAGAAGTAAACAATTCCGGCAATTTTCCGGCAACTTTCCGGCAATTTTTGACTTTTTCATGATTTCCGAAAGTGTTTTTGATCCTTTTGAAAAAAGATGTTAAGATGTTTTTTACAAAAAGTAAAAAGGGTTTTCCCAAAATCCAAAATCTTAAAAATTGCCGGAAAGTTGCCGGAAAGTTGCCGGAATTTT